>NBJMC04201__coassemble_1348_pt1 | contig 13187 bp, 9 predicted proteins | sample NBJMC04201__metabat2_low_PE_006 | metagenome-assembled genome bin NBJMC04201 | reverse complement strand
TGTTTTTGTGTGCCTTAGGTGTGCCCGCGGCGCATGAAGCGCATGAAGTTTTATACCATTTATAGGAAACAACGTCCATTGGACGATGAAATAGATCATTTCAAGACAAGCGAGGTGAAAGGAATGGACACGGGAAGCAGTACCGGTGCAAGTTCTGTCGAACGAAGTAGGATCCAGCCGGAAAGAATGTGCCGCGCCGCCGGTCCATTCTCTCTCAGCCTGCGGCTGACACAGTCGCCGTAGCGGAGCGCGATCCTTCGTTCATGCACTGTACCCCTTTCCAAATTTTGCAAAATTACCCTGATATTTGGAGGTACAGAACAATGAAGAAGACACTGAAAAGAATCACTGCGGCGCGTATGACGGGGCGCTTGGTACGCGCCGACGCTATCCGTGAGCGCCTCGATTGGGCGGCCGCTCACGGGGAAGAAGAGATTTTGCGGAAATATGGGACGCCCGGAGACGGGCTGACCGCGGAGCTGGCGGAGCGGTCCCGGGAGAGGTATGGGACCAACATTCTGACCTATGGGAAGAGAGAATCTGTTGTAAAGCGCCTGTTTTCCGCCTTCATCAACCCATTTACCGTGATCCTGCTGGTGCTGGCGGTGATCTCCGCCTTTACGGACATCGCCCTGGCCGAGCCGGGAGAGCAAAATTATGTTACGGTCAGCATCATTGCCGCCATGGTCGTCATCTCCGGCACCCTCCGCTTTGTCCAGGAGACCCGCAGCGGGAATGTGGCGGAGAAGCTGATCGGCATGCTCCACACCACGGCCTGCGTGGAGCGCGGGGGAGAAAAAGCGGAGCTCCCCATGGACGAGATCGTGGTGGGGGACCTGGTATACCTCTCCGCCGGGGATATGATCCCGGCGGACCTGCGGATCCTCAGCGCCAAGGACCTGTTTATCAGCCAGTCGGCGCTGACCGGGGAGAGCGAGGCGGTGGAAAAGCTGGGGACCGCTGTCCGGCGGCGGGGAGCCCTGACGGATACGGAGAATCTTGCCTTTATGGGGAGCAATGTGGTCAGCGGCAGCGCGAAAGCCGTTGTGGTTGCCGTGGGCAACGGCACCATGCTGGGCATGATGGCAAAGAATCTGAACGAAAAGCCCCCAAAGACCACCTTTGAGAAGGGCGTCAACGCCGTCTCCTGGGTGCTGATCCGCTTCATGCTGATCATGGTGCCTGTGGTGCTGTTCGTCAACGGCTTTACCAAGGGGGACTGGATGCAGGCGGCGCTGTTTGCCATCTCTGTGGCTGTGGGCCTTACCCCGGAGATGCTGCCCATGATCGTCACCACCTCCCTGGCCAAGGGCGCCATGGCCATGAGTAAGCAGAAGGTCATCATCAAGAATTTGAACTCCATTCAGAACCTGGGCTCCATGGATATCCTCTGCACGGACAAGACCGGCACGCTGACCCGGGATAAGGTCGTTTTGGAGTATCACCTGAACATCGACGGCGAGGAGGACGACCGGGTCCTGTGCCACGCGTTTTTGAACAGCTACTTCCAGACGGGGCTGAAGAACCTCATCGACCTGGCGGTCATCGCCAAGCAGCAGGAGCTGGGCGCGGGGGAGCTGACAGAGCGGTACACGAAGGTGGATGAGATCCCCTTCGACTTTGAGCGCCGCCGGATGAGCGTGGTGGTCCAGGACCGGGACGGCAAGACCCAGCTGGTCACCAAGGGCGCGGTGGAGGAGATGCTCAGGTGCTGCGCCTGGGCCGAGTGCGGCGGCGAGGTCCGGCCGCTGACGGACGAGGTGCGCGGGCTTGTTCTGGACAAGTCTAATCAGCTGAACGAGGATGGGATGCGGGTTATCGCCGTGGCCCAGAAGACCAACCCCGCCCCGGTGGGTCAGTTCTCCGTGGCGGATGAGTCTGATATGGTGCTGATTGGATTCCTGGCATTTCTGGACCCGCCCAAGGAGACCACAAAAGCGGCGATCCAGGCGCTGATGGAGTATGGCGTCCAAGTAAAGATCCTGACCGGTGACAATGAGAAGGTCACCCGCGCCATCTGCAAGCAGGTGGGGCTGAACGTGGACCGGATCCTCCTGGGCTCCGATCTGGAGAAGCTCAACGACCGGGAGCTGGGGGAGCTGGCGGAGACCGTCAGGGTGTTCGCGAAGCTCTCGCCGGAGCAGAAGGCCCGCGTTGTCCGGGTCCTCCGGGAAAACGGCCACAGCGTGGGCTACCTGGGCGACGGCATCAACGACGCGGCCGCCATGAAGTCCGCGGATGTGGGCATCTCGGTGGATACGGCGGTGGACATCGCCAAGGAGACAGCCTCCGTGGTCCTGCTGGAGAAGGACCTGATGGTGCTGGAGCGGGGAGTCATCGAGGGCAGAAGGACCTATGCCAACATGATCAAATACATCAAGATCACCGCCTCCTCCAACTTTGGCAATATGTTCTCGGTGCTGGCGGCCAGCGCGTTTCTGCCCTTTTTGCCCATGGCGTCCATCCACCTCATCCTGCTGAATCTGATCTATGATATCTCCTGCACCGCCATGTCCTGGGACAATGTGGACGCGGACTATCTCAAAACGCCGCGAAAGTGGGACGCCTCCGGCATCAGCCGGTTTATGCTGTGGATCGGCCCCACCAGCTCGGTGTTCGACATTGCCACGTATCTTCTGATGTATTTTGTGCTCTGTCCCATGCTGACAGGCGGGCAGCTCTACACCCGGCTGACAGATCCGGATATGCAGGCGCTGTATGCCGCCCTGTTTCAAACCGGATGGTTTGTGGAATCCATGTGGAGCCAGACCCTGGTTATCCATATGCTGCGCACGCCAAAGCTCCCCTTTGTACAGAGCCGCGCCTCCGCTCCTGTGACCGCGCTCACCTTTGCCGGAATCGCTGCTGTCACCTGCATTCCCTTTACTCCTCTCGGAGCCGCGCTGGGGCTGGTGGCCCTCCCTCCGGTCTATTTCCTGTGGCTCGCCGTGTTTGTGCTGGGGTATATGCTTCTGGCAACCTTTGTGAAAAAGGCCTATGTCCTCAGGTACAGAGAATTGCTGTAGTGCGGCAGGACGGAGCGGGAAATCAAAGCGTACCGCGATTTCTCCCCTCAAATCTGTTGTACTGAGCTCGGCCTTTCGACCCTGTAAAAAATGGGCAGCCCGGAAGTGGGCTACCCATATTTTGCTATGCGGTTTTTGCCTCCCCCCGCGCACGTTTCTGTATCACTGCATGGGATGAAGCAAATTGAATGCAGGCGTACATTTTTCGGATGCTTTCCGGCAGGGGAGGGCGCCTCGTTTCAGTAGAGCTTTGCGCCCGCCGGAATGTGGTCATCCAGCATCAGAAGATTTAAGCCCTCCTGTCCGTCATACTCGTACACTGCGGAGATCAGCATACCCTCGGAATCGATCCCCATCATCTTCCGCGGCGGCAGGTTCGTGATGGCCACACAGGTCTTGCCAACCAGTTCTTCCGGCTCGTAATACTCGTGGATACCGCTTAAAATGGTGCGTTTCCGGTCTGTTCCGTCATTCAGCGTGAACTTCAGGAGTTTCTTGGACTTCGGTACCGCCTCGCAAGCCTCGACCTTGACCACTCTGAAATCAGATTTGCTGAATGTTTCAAAGTCTACATCATCCGCGAACAGAGGCTCGATTTTCACCATAGAAAAGTCGATCCGCTCAGGTTCGGCTTTCGGCGCTTCGGCAGCCTGGCTTTTTACATCATTTTTGCCGCTGACATCATTCAGAGGCTTCATCGTGGGGAACAGAATCACATCCCGGATGGAGTCGCTGCCGGTGAGGAGCATGACGCACCGGTCGATGCCGATGCCCAGGCCGCCGGTGGGGGGCAGGCCGTACTCCAAGGCGGTGAGGAAGTCCTCGTCCATCATCTCCGTCTCGTCGTTCCCCTTGGCCCGGAGTTCCACCTGCTTCTGGAAACGCTGGCGCTGGTCGATGGGGTCGTTGAGCTCGGAGAAGGCGTTGCCCATCTCACTGCGGCAGATGAACAGCTCAAAGCGCTCGGTGAGCCGGGGGTCCTTGGGGCTGCGCTTGGCCAGAGGGGAGATGTCCACCGGGTGCATGGTGATGAAGGTGGGCTGGACCATGTGCTCCTCCACCTTCTGGTCGTAGCACTCATAGAGGGCGTGGCCCCAGGTGGGTTCCACACCGTCCATGTCCACGCCGGCGGCCTTGGCGGCGGCTACCGCCGCCTCATCGCTGTCGATGGACATAAAGTCGATCCCCAGGTACTCCTTCACCGCCTCCGCCATGGTCATGCGGCGAAAGCCCGGAGCCAGGGAGATCTTCTCCCCCTGCCACTCCACCTCGTAGGTCCCCAGGATCTCCTTGGCGGCCCCGGAGAGCAGGTCCTCAAACAGGTCCATCATGTCGTTGAAGTCGGCATAGGCCTGGTAGAGCTCCACGGTGGTGAACTCCGGGTTGTGCTTGGTATCCATGCCCTCGTTGCGGAAGATGCGGCCCACCTCGTAGACCCGCTCCAGACCGCCCACGATGAGCCGCTTCAGGTGCAGCTCCGTGGCGATGCGCATGTACATGTCGATATCCAGGGTATTGTGGTGGGTGATGAAGGGCCGGGCGGCGGCGCCGCCGGCCAGAGTGTTCAGCACCGGGGTCTCCACCTCCATGTAGCCCCGGCCGTCCAGAAAGCTCCGCAGGTACTTCAAAAAGGCGCTGCGGATCTCAAAATTCCGCCGGACCTCCGGGTTCATGATCAGGTCCACATACCGCTGGCGGTACCGGGTCTCCTTGTCGGTGAGGCCATGGAACTTCTCCGGCAGGGGCAGCAGGGACTTGCTCAGGAGGGTGACCTCCCGGGCACGAACGCTCATTTCGCCCCGCTGGGTGCGGAACACCTCGCCCCGGACGCCGACGATGTCGCCGATATCGTACTTCTTGAAGCGGTCATAGGCCTCCGGGTCCATCTCGTCCTTCCGGGCGTAGAGCTGGATGCGGCCGCTCTTGTCCTGGAGGTCGCAGAAGCTGACCTTCCCCATGCCGCGCTTGCTCATCAGCCGGCCCGCCACAGTGACCTCGCTGCCCTCCAGGGCGTCAAAGCTGTCCTTGATCTCCTGGGCGTGATGGCTCACCGGAAATTTGGTCTCCCGGAAGGGGTCCCGGCCCTCGTCCTGGAGGGCCTTCAGCTTCTCACGGCGGATCTGGAGGATCTCGCTGAGCTCCGGCTCTTGGGCCTTCCTCTGGTTGGTGCTCTCATCCATGGTATTTTCTCTCCTCTTTGGTATCTCGGTCTCCTCTTTCGCTTCTCAGCGCTCGATCTTCTCCACAGTGTACTGCATATCCCCGGCGGGGGCGGCCACAGTGACCACCTGGCCCTCCCGGGCGCCCATCAGGGCCTTGCCGAAGGGGGAGTCCTCGCTGATGACGCCGTGCATGGCGTCGGCCTCCTGGCTGCCCGCGATTTTGAAGGTCCGGGAGGCCCCGCCCTTCACCGCCGTGACGGTGACGGTGGTGCCGATGGTCACCTGTCCCGTGGGCAGGTCGCCCTCCTCCAGAATCACCGCGTGGAGCAGAATATCCTCCAGCTCGCCAATGCGGGAGTAGAGCTTGCCCTGCTCGTTCTTGGCCTCGTCGTACTCGCTGTTCTCACTGAGGTCGCCGAAGCCCCGGGCCACCTTGATCATCTCCGCCACCTCGTCGCTGCGGGTGGTTTTCAGGTAATTGAGCTCTTTTTGCAGCTCCTCAAACCGCTCCCGGCTCATCTTGAACTCTTTTTTCATGGCGCTTCGCTATCCTTTCGGTCTTCAGTATTGAGAATGGACGCGTCCCCCCGATGGGCAGACGCATCCAATATATCCATCTTAATGATCATATTGCGCTTGCATTATATCGGCATTTTCCCCTCCTGTCAACTAGGAATTTCCGCGAGAACGGCCTCCAGAGGCAGGACGCCCAGGGCGTACAGGGCCGCTGTCAGCTGCTCACGACCGCAGTTGGGCTCCACCTGTTCCGCCAGGGCGGCGGGCAGGACCAGGGGCAGGCGGCCCCGGCCCAGCTCCCCGCCGGGATAGAGGCCCCACAAAACGGCGTTGTCCCCGGCCAGGTCCGGCCGGGGGGCGTAGAGCAGCAGGGCGTCCGCACGGTCCAGCTGGTCCCGGGCGGGGTCCAGCAGGAGGGATATGCCGTACTCCCGCCGCAGCTCCCGGGCGAGGACCTCTCCGCCGTCCCTGGCGGAGAGCAGCACATACCGGAAGCTGAGAGCCAGGGACCGGACAGCGTCCTCCGCCTCCCGAATCAGCCGCTGGGCGGACACCGCCACCACCGCCTGGGTGGGGCCCAGGCCCATGGACTCCAGCTTCCGGCGGGTCAGAGGCGCCGCCAGGGCCCGCCGCAGAGGAAGGGTGTCCACAGGGCAGATCCCCTGGCCCAGAAAGAGGGCGGTATAGGGGAAGTCCACCGGAAACACCGCGCTGCGGACGCCCCGCTCCCGCATCTGCCGGGCGGCCAGCAGGGCCCGGCGACGGGCCAGAGGCCCATGGGGACGGGGCGGCTGGCCCATGGACAGTGTCAGAAAGGGAACGCCCAGCAGCCGCCGTTCCCCCAGCTCCGGCCGCTTTGGGCCGTCTCCGTAGATGATGTATCCCAGCATCGCTTGCCCTCCATTCCGGGAGGGCAAGGTATACCGCCCCCCGCTCCATGGTATGGGGCGGAGGGCGGTTTTATCCCAGCTTTTGAAAAAGTCCCTATGTATCCGTCCAGCGGCCTTCTCACCACGCCTGAATCCAGCCGGGGAGGTACTGCTTCGGATCTACCCGGCTGCCGTTCTCAGTGATCTCGTAGTGGAGGTGGGGGCCGGAGGAGATGCCGGTGGAGCCGGTGACGCCGATGATCTGGCCCTGGGTGACCATATCCCCCTCGCTGACGGACCGGGAGGACATGTGGGCGTAGAGGGTGGTGTTGCCGGGGCCGTGGCTGACGACCACGTAGTTGCCGTAGGAGCTGGAGTAGGTGGAGGTGATGACGATGCCGTCCTTGGTGGCCAGCACGTTTGTGTCGTAGCCCACGCCCCCGATGTCCACGCCCTTGTGGTTGGTGGAGGCCCCGGCGATGCCGGTGTTCCGGGGGCCGTAGTTGGAGGTCAGACGGCGGCTGGAGGTCACCGGCCAGATATAGCCCCCGGCGGTGGCGGTCCAGCCCATCTCCAGGGCCAGCTGGTTGGACTTCTCCACGATCTCCTGCTGGATGCGCTCCTCCTCCTCGTCAATGGCCTGGAGGGTCTCCTCATTGGCCGCCATATTGGCCTCCAGCTCCTGAACCAGCCGGTTGGCCTCCTCCCGCTGCTCCTCCAGGTCCAGCCGCTGGGCCTCCAGGGTGTCCCGGGCGGTCTGGGCGTCGTCCATGAGCTGCTGCTGGTAGGCCTGACGCTCCTCAATCTCGGCGCGGATAGTCCGCAGATCGTCCAGCACCTGCTGGTCGTAGTCCAGGACCATCTGAATGTCGGAGAGGCGGCTTAAAAAGTCGGAGATGCTCTCAGCCTGGAAGAGCACCGACCAGTAGGAGGGGGTTCCCTCCTCCTCCATCACCCGGGCCCGCTCGCAGAAGAGGGCGTATTGCTCCGCCTCCTCCTGCTGGTTCTGCTCCAGCTCCAGGGCCGTCTGGGCCAGCAGGGCCTCATAGCCGGAGATCTGGCTCTCGGTGTTGGCGATCTCCTGCTCCGTCAGGGTGATCTGCTGGTCCAGCAGCCGGCGCTCCTCCAGGGCGTCGGACCGGCTGTTGCGCAGGTCGGCCAGCTCGCTTCGGACCTCTTGCCGCTGCTGGGCCAGGTCCTCGGCGTCCTCCTCCAGGGCGTCGATTTCCGCCTGGGTCACCGCCTGGGCGGTAGTTGCCAGGGGCGCGGCGTCAGGCGCCAGGATCGCCAGCAGAAATACACCGACACAGCAGAATTTTCCCAATCGTTTCCACAGTTTTTTCACAGCTCTGCTCCTTTGCTACTCCCATTCCGTGGGATCGTGCCGCTCACACCAGCAGGAACCGGCGGATGGCGGACAGGCTCCCTCCCACGCCGATGACCATGCCGGCGGCGGCAAAGATCAGGGCCACATAGCCCCAGAGGTCCTGGAAGGGCACCACGTTGATCAGGTTGATGGTGTCGTTGGAGGCCACGGACCGGGCCACGGCCTCATAGAGCCCCCACTGGAGGAAGAAGCCGATGACCGCGGAAAACAGGCCGATCAGGAATCCCTCATAGACGAAGGGCCAGCGGATGAAGCCGTTGGTGGCGCCCACCATCTTCATGATGGCGATCTCGTCCCGGCGGTCAAAGGTGGTGAGCTTGATGGTGTTGGCGATGATGAACACCGACACCACCAGCAGCACGGCGATGAGTACCACGCACACCACCCCCGCCACGTTCCGCAGGGTAATGAAGCCGGCGGCCTCGTCCTCGTAGGCGTTGACGTTGCCCTCGCCGATCCCGGGCACCGCCTCGATGGCCTCTCTTGTCTCGCTCATATACCCGATGTCCACCAGCTCGATGGCGAAGCGGTGGCGGAAGTTGTCGTCGGGCAGGCCCTGAAACAGCTCCTCGTCCTCATACCGGGCCCGGAACTCCTCCGCCGCCTGGGCATTGGAGATAAAGGTCACCGCCCGCACATTGGGCACTGCCAGCAGGTCGTCCTCCAGGGCCCGGGCCTCCTCCTCCGTCAAGCTCTCGTCCACGAAGGCCAGCATCTGGTTGGTGGACTCCATGTCCTCCAGCATGGCGTTGGCGTTCACCGCCACCAGGGTGAAGGTCCCCATGATCAGCAGGCAGGCCACGGTGATGCCGATGGCGGCGAAGGACATGAAGCCGTGGCTGAACATGTTGTAGGCGCCCTCCCGGGCGAAGTAGGCGAAATTGTGTCTGCTCATTGCGCCTTCGCCCTCCTCCCATAGTAGCCGATGCCGTCGCTGACCACCCGGCCCCGCTCCAGCATCACCACCCGCTTGTCAAAGCGTTCGACCAGATCCTTCTCGTGGGTCACCACCAGCACGGTGGTGCCCAGGGCGTTGATCCGCTCCAGCAGGCGCATGATCTCCAGGGACCGGGCGGGGTCCAGATTCCCCGTGGGCTCGTCGGCGATGATGGTGCTGGGGTTGTTCAGCAGGGCCCGGGCGATGGCCACCCGCTGCTGCTCGCCGCCGGAGAGCTCCGAGGGCAGGCGGCGGCTCTTGTTGGCCAGGCCCACCAGGTCCAGGCAGTAGGGGATGCGCTTTTTGATCTCCTTGGGGCCGGCCCCCACCGCCCGCATGGCAAAGACCATGTTGTCGTAGACGCTCTTGTGCTCGATGAGGCGGAAATCCTGGAAGATGACCCCCACCGTCCGCCGCAGCAGGGGGATCTGCCGCTCCTTGATGTTCCGCAGGGAGAAGCCGTTGACCATCACCCGGCCCTGGGTGGGCTCCACCTCGCCGATGAGGACCTTGATCACCGTGCTCTTCCCGCTGCCCGAGGGGCCCACCATAAAGACGAACTCCCCGTCCTGTATCTCCATCGTCAGCCCGTTGAGGGCGTGGACGCCGTTGGGGTACTCCTTCACCACGTCTGTCAATCGAATCATAGTTACCGCTTCTGCCTTCCCGACCGGGGACCCAGCCTTAAGATTATGTCAACTTCAGTAAGAAAAAATGACAAAAAGTTACACGCTAATCATACATGACGGGAACTAACTCGTCAAGGGAATATCTGCAAAAACTGGCAATTTTCTTCCGCTGTTCCCTTGGTAATTCTTTCCTGGTTATGTCAATCTGCTCCTGTGCTTTTTGTTAAGCGGGGAATGAAAGGAGCGGCGGAAGCACTGGTATTCCAGGACTTCCGCCGCTGCCGGATAACCTAAAAGAGAGATGTATCCGTTGAGCAAAAACTTATGTCACCTTGTCTTCTCGAATACAGTAAGCCCCGGGCCATGTGGCCCGGGGCTCGCTGTATTCGTTTGGTCCTCACGCGGGAAAAGCGGTTTTGCAGGCGGCGCACCGATCCATGTCCCCGAAGAGAGGCAGGTGCTTTCCGCAGCTGGAGCACCGAACATTTCTCCAGTCCAGCCACAGGGCCGCCGCCTCCTGGGCTGTCAGCAGCAAAAAGGCCGCCAGGAGCGCCCCGGCTTCCTCTTGTACTGCTACCGTCATAGCGGCCAGCGCCGTCCAGAGAAAGGTCAGCAGCCGCCCTCGGGCCCCTGCCATGGGCTTGCCCTTGGTAAGGAGCAGATAGAGGCCCAGGATCAGGGCCGTTGCTGCCAGGGCGAAGGCCAGCCCCGCCGGCCACCCCATCCGGGGGATGACCAGGAACCGGAGTGCTCCCTCCGCCGCGAGGCCAAGAAAGAGACAGAGTCCAAACTTACCTTTCATACCGTACCTCCCCTCAATCGCGTCCCTGTCCGTGTGCAAGTTTTTCACTTTTATTATATAGTTATTATTATATAGAATCTTCATCCACGCTGTCAAGAACACGATAGGCGGAGGATGTACGATCACCGGACGATCGGCGGGGATTGCAGCGGGGAAACACCCAGGCCACCATCCGGCTGAGCTGGCTCGCACGGGCCCCGCGCATCGGAAAGCTCCGCCCGCTCCCCGATACCGGGTTGACAAACCGCCGGGCTTTGGGTATACTGTATCAGTAAGAAAACGGCTGTGACAGGGAGGAGTACGCCCGCCGCGGACGCGCAGAGAGGGACCGGTCTGGTGTAAGGTCCCGGGAAGCGGCAGCGGAAGTCGCCCTGGAGCCCCGGCCCCAACGGCTGATCGCAGTCCAGTAGGCCCCGGCGGATCTCCCCCGTTACCGGGAGCAAGGAGTGTCCCGGAATGTTTCCCGGGAAATTCAGGTGGTACCGCGGATATTCATTCGCCCTGAGCAGGTTTGCTCAGGGCGTTTCTTTTTCCGGGAAGGGGGAAAACCGTGGATTTTCAATTTCGGACGGCGGAGATGACGGACGATGAGCGGCGAGGGCTCAGGGAGCAGCTCGCCCGCGCCCTTGATAAGCGAATGGAGCTCCACAGCCGAAAGGTCATGCCGAAGCTGTGGGCGGTCACGGACCGGCTGAGGAGCGTGCCGAAGGCCCCGGAGCCTGTGCTGCGCCGGCGGCGGGTCCGGTACAAGATCTATGGCGTCATCCTCCTGGTCCTGGGCCTGCTCCTGCTGATCCCCGGGCTGATGGAGCCGGAGGAGCTGCTGGCGCCGCTGGCGGCGGGCGCTCTGGCTACGGTGAGCGGCGTCCTGTACCTCTGGCCCCGGCGGAGCGGCCCCCCGCGCCGGGAGCTGGCCCGAGCGGAGAAGCTTCTGGAGACGCTGGGAGTGTCAGAAAACAGGACTGTGGTTTTTCGGGAGGAGGGCGCTGCCGTTCAGGCGGGAGAATCCATCCAAGATGTTCCCTATACCGAGTTCAACGCGCTGATCGAGACGGAAGATCTCTATGTTCTGTGTTTCGCCCAGACCGGCGCCTTCATCCTGCGGAAGCGGGATATGACGGAGGGAGAGCCGGCGGCGTTTCTGTCCTTCCTGGCGGAGCGGACCGGGCTCACGCCCGCGAAGATATAAGGCAACAGATTAAAATGACTCTACCGATGAAATTTCTATAGGAGAAAAGGATATGAGAAAAGAATTGCCAAAGACCTACGAGCCCCAGGAGGTGGAGGGGAAGATCTACCAGTCCTGGATGGACGCGGGCTGCTTCAAGGCCGCCCCCAACCCGGACAAGAAGCCCTTCTGCATCGTCATGCCTCCCCCCAACGTCACGGGCCAGCTCCACATGGGCCACGCCATGGACGCCACCCTCCAGGACATCCTGATCCGCTACAAGCGGATGCAGGGCTACGAGGCGCTGTGGATGCCCGGCACGGACCACGCCGGCATCGCCACCCAGATCAAGGTGGAGGAGGAGCTGCGGAAAAACGAGGGCCTGACCCGCTACGACCTGGGCCGGGAGAAGTTCCTGGAGCGGGTGTGGGACTGGAAGCACAAGTACGGCGACCGCATCGTGGAGCAGCAGAAGAAACTGGGCGCCTCCTGCGACTGGGACCGGGCCCGGTTCGCTATGGACAAGGGCTGCTCCCGGGCGGTGCGGGAGGCCTTCTGCGAGCTCTATGACAAGGGCCTCATCTACAAGGGCAGCCGCATCATCAACTGGTGCCCCCACTGCCTGACGGCCCTTAGCGACGCGGAGGTGGAGTACCAGGACAAGCCCGGCCACCTGTGGTATATCCGCTACCCCCTGGCCGACGGCAGCGGGGATCTGGTGGTGGCCACCACCCGGCCGGAGACCATGATGGGCGACACCGGCGTGGCGGTGAACCCGGAGGACGAGCGGTTCAAGGACCTGGTGGGTAAGACGTGCATTCTGCCCATCATGAACCGGGAGATCCCCATTGTGGCCGACGAGTACGTGGAGCTGGGCTTCGGCACCGGCGCGGTGAAGATGACCCCCGCCCACGACCCCAACGACTTCGAGGTGGGCCTGCGGCACAACTTGGAGGTCATTCGCTGCATTGATGACGACGGAAAGATCAATGAAAACGGCGGCCCCTACAACGGCATGGACCGCTACGAGTGCCGCAAGGCCATCGTGAAGGACCTGGAGGAGCAGGGCTACCTCATCAAGACCGAGGACTACAGCCACAACGTGGGCACCTGCTACCGCTGCCACAACGACGTGGAGCCCCTGATCTCCGCCCAGTGGTTCGTGAAGATGGCCCCCCTGGCCAAGGAGGCCCTCCGGGTGGTCAACGACGGGGAGGTCCGGTTCATCCCCGAGCGGTTCACCAAGACCTACACCAACTGGATGGAGAACGTCCACGACTGGTGCATCTCCCGCCAGCTCTGGTGGGGCCACCAGATCCCCGCCTGGACCTGCGCCGACTGCGGCCACATCACCGTGGACCGCACCGACCCCACCTGCTGCGCCAAGTGCGGCAGCAAGAACATCACCCGGGAGGAGGACGTGCTGGACACCTGGTTCTCTTCCGCCCTGTGGCCCTTCTCCACCCTGGGATGGCCGGACAAAACCCCGGAGCTGGACTACTTCTACCCCACCTCCGTGCTGGTCACCGGCTACGACATCATCTTCTTCTGGGTGGCCCGGATGATCTTCTCCGGCTGCGAGCAGATGGGCAAGTACCCCTTTGAGAAGGTCCTGATCCACGGCCTGGTCCGGGATGACAAGGGCCGGAAGATGTCCAAGAGCCTGGGCAACGGCATCGACCCCCTGGAGA
>NBJMC04201__coassemble_1200_pt1 | contig 14389 bp, 10 predicted proteins | sample NBJMC04201__metabat2_low_PE_006 | metagenome-assembled genome bin NBJMC04201 | reverse complement strand
CTTTTAATTGAAAATGATGATTTTCCACACCTTCTTGTTGGGCTTTCAAATCTCAGAATCCTTGCCAGTCAAAAAGAGAAAAATGAGGTAAAAGAATTGAGTGAGGAGTGGATAAAAATGCTTCTTCATGTCGATACGGCGGAAAAGGTCCTAAGGGAATATGCTAATGGCGTTTATTCTGTTGTCCCCAATACAGTAATTATTGATTCCATAAAATTTTCATTGAGTAAAACCTTCAATAAAATGGTTGATGGAATGTTTTCTGAATAATAAACCGCCCCCGGTGCTGGAACACCAGGAGCGGCTATAAGGGGCAGTAAACTTGAACGGCCTACTGCTCCTCCATTTTACCACACACGAAGGAGGAAAATCAATGCCAAGAAAGAGCAACACCAGGGCGGCCCAGGGCAGCGGGACCATCCGCCAACGGGCAGACGGAACATGGGAGGCTCGATTCGTTGTCGGGCACGCCCCTGGGACCGGGAAGCCGGTCCGCAAATCTGTCTATGCCAAAACGCAGAAAGAAGTCCGCCAGAAATTGGCTCAAGCTGTGGCTGCCGTCGATAACAAGTCTTACCGGGAGCCGTGTAAAATGACCCTGGGCGAGTGGCTGGATATTTGGGTCGATACATACCTGAAGGACGTAAAGCCCCGCACACTGAAGATCTATCAGGATGACATCCGGCTACATATCAAGCCCTATCTCGCGGCTGTCAAACTGAATGAGCTGGACACCCACACTGTCCAGCGGTTTTTCAATACGCTGCTGAGAAGCGGAAAGCGTGTTCCGAAAAGAGACAAAGAGGGTAAAATCGTCAAAAAGGACGGCAAGACCGTCTATGAAGGCGCCCCGCTATCCTCCAAAACCGTGAAGAATGTACACGGCGTCCTGCACGGGGCACTCCGTCAGGCCGTGGTCAATCGCTATATCCCCATCAACCCAGCGGACGGCGACTTCTGCAAGCTCCCCAAAATACAGAAGCAGGAGATCAAGCCCCTCGATGAGGTCCAAATTGCAGATTTCTTAAAGGCCATCCACGGAGACCGGTTTGAGGAGCTGTTTCTTGTCACCTTATTTACTGGACTGCGCCAGGGTGAGATCCTCGGCTTGACCTGGGATTGCGTTGACTTTGACAACGGAACTTTGCTGGTCAACAAGCAGATGCAGCTCCACCAGGAACAGGGGATAAAGGCATATCAACTCGTCCCCACAAAAAACAGCAAAAGCCGCACCATCACCGCCGCGCCGTCTGTCATGTCGCTATTAAGACGGCGGAGGGCGATCCAGGCCCAACAGCACCTGGAAGCCGGTCCGCTGTGGCAAGACAGCGACCTTGTGTTTACCGATGAATTGGGCCGCCATCTGACAAAATCCAGTGTATATAGAAGCTTCAAGAAAATCGTTGCCGCCATTGGCCGCCCGGATGCCCGCTTTCACGATCTCAGGCACAGCTATGCCGTGGCAGCGATCCGCTCCGGGGATGACATCAAGACTGTACAGGGAAACCTGGGCCACGCCACAGCCGCCTTTACCCTGGACGTTTACGGTCACGTCACAGACCAGATGAAGCAAGCCAGCGCCGCCCGGATGGAGGCCTTCATCAAGAGTGTTTCCAACGGGTAAATGTGGTAAAAAATCTGTAAGGGGTAAACTAAGGGGTAAATGGCCCAAAATAGGCATAAGAAAAACCCTGTAGCCATTGCAACTACAGGGTTCTTCTATGGAGGCGACACCCGGATTTGAACCGGGGAGTGAGGGTTTTGCAGACCCTTGCCTTACCACTTGGCTATGTCGCCAGGTACAAATAAAAAATGGAGCGGGCGACGGGGCTCGAACCCGCTTCCGGCATCCCACGAATGGCAGGCCATTCGCAGGAGCCCTGCCGAACCTCTCATCTCACGCGCCTTCGGCGCCAGTGGAGGCAGCGGGTCCTCTCTCTCGTCGGAAAATCCTTCTCCTGCACGGGAAAACCGGTCAATAAAAAATGGAGCGGGCGACGGGGCTCGAACCCGCTACCTCCACCTTGGCAAGGTGGCGCTCTACCAGATGAGCTACGCCCGCAAATGGTGCCTCCGGTCGGAATCGAACCAACGACACGCGGATTTTCAGTCCGCTGCTCTACCAACTGAGCTACAGAGGCATATGGGGCACTTGCGTGCCCGCATGGAAAATGGCGACCCAGAACGGGCTCGAACCGTCGACCTCCAGCGTGACAGGCTGGCGTTCTAACCAACTGAACTACTGGGCCATGTTCCCTGTTCGGCCGGGTCCTAACCTAAGATCCTTAAGCGGAGTGGTGGGAACAACTGGACTCGAACCAGTGACCCCCTGCTTGTAAGGCAGGTGCTCTAACCAGCTGAGCTATGCTCCCGAAGGACCGCAGCGCCGAACGGCAAGGGTTATTATACTAAAACCCGCCCCCGCTGTCAATAAGAATTTTCAGATTTTCAGGAAAAATTTTATAGTGCCCTGCCAGGCGTCTCTCCCCGCCCAACTCTGCCTTGACAGCCCGGGGCGGGGCCTCTATAATTTGTGCGGATCATACTGGCCGGGTCCGCCCGGCGGAGGGAGAGAACTATGAAGCGATCCTGGTACGAACAGCTCCTGGACGGTGAGCTGGCCGTGATGGCCCTGCTGCGCTGGCTGGTAGTGGGTGGACTGACCGGCCTTGTATGCGGTCTGGCGGGCGGCGCCTTTTCCTATGTTCTCGCCTGGGTCACCCAGACGCGGGAGGCATACCCCTGGCTGCTGTTCTTCATGCCTATAGCGGGGCTGCTCATCGTGTGGAGCTACCAGACTCTGGACATGGCCAACGACAGCGGCACCAACCAGATCATCGCCAGCGTCCGCAGCGGGGAGAAGCCCCGGCTGCGGCTGGCCCTGCTGATCTTTTTCGGCGCGGCCCTGACCCACCTCACCGGGGGCAGCGCCGGCCGGGAGGGGGCGGCCCTTCAAATCGGCGGTTCCCTGGCGGCCACGCTGGGCAAGCGGCTGCGGCTGGACGAGCGGAACATGAACCTCATCGTCCTGTGCGGCATGAGCGCCCTGTTCACCGCCCTGTTCGGCACCCCGGTGGCCGCTACCGTGTTCAGCATGGAAGTGGTCAGCGTGGGTATCCTCCACTACTCCGCCCTGTTCCCCGGCCTCTTCGCCAGCCTGGTATCCCTGGGGGTCACCCGGCTCATGGGCCTGGAGGGGGAGGGCTGGGCCCTGCTGGGGACGCCGGAGCTGACCCCCCTGTCCGCTCTCCAGGTGGGGGGGCTGGGGATCGGGTGCGCCCTGGTGGCCATTCTGTTCTGCACCGCCATGCACACCACCGCCAAGCGCTATCAGTCCATGTTCCCCAACCCCTACGTGCGCATCCTGGTGGGGGCGGCGCTGGTCATCGCCCTCACCTGCGTGGAGGGCAGCGGGGCCTACAACGGCGCGGGCAGCGCGTTCATCTCCGCTGCCCTGGCCGGAGAGCAGGCGGTCCCCTGGGCCTTCCTCCTCAAGATCGCCTTCACCGCCCTGACCCTGGGGGCCGGGTTCCGGGGCGGCGAGATCGTCCCCACCTTCTTCATCGGCGCCGCCTTCGGCTCCGCCGTCGCCCCTCTGCTGGGGCTGGACCCCGCCTTTGGGGCGGCCATCGGCCTCATCGCCCTGTTCTGCGGGGTGGTCAACTGCCCCCTGGCCAGCATCCTGCTGAGCGTGGAGCTCTTCGGCGGGGGGACGGTGTTCTTTGCCCTGGCCTGCGCCCTGAGCTATCTCCTCAGCGGCCGGTTCTCCCTCTACAGCAGCCAGAAGATCGTCTACTCCAAGCTGGAGCCCCGGTACATCGACGCCAGCGCCAGGTGACATATTCAGACAACACAAGACACAAAAAGCCGGGGGCGATGTTCGCCCCCGGCTTTTTGTGTCTCACTCAGAGCTTCTTCTCAAAGTAGAAAAAGGTCTCATCCTCCCCGGACGCCCTCATGCAGGCGGAGAGCATCTTCCGGGACGCCTCATTCTCCTTGTAGCACTTGGCCACCAGCCGGTACAGGCCCAGCTCGTAGAGGCTCCACTCCGCTACCCGGCGGAAGGCCTCGGCCCCGTAGCCGTTCCCGGCAAATTCCGGCAGGATGCGGCAGCCCAGCTCCGCGCCGCCCCGGTAGTCGAACCGGTAGAGCACCGCCTCCCCGATGAATTTCCCCTCCAGGCGGATGGCGAAGTTCACCGCCTGGCGGTGGTCAAAGTCGTGGCGGGCCACGTCCAGGAAATAATTCTCTGTCAGCTCGCCCTTCAGGTCCCGGCGGTAGTCGTAGCCCCACCAGCGGTTGCGCTCATCGTCCAGGCACAGGCGGTTGTATTCCGCCCTGTCCTCCTCTGTGAGGGCGTTCAGAGTCAGGCGCTCCGACCGCAGCGCTGGGATCTTGTCCAGCAGAGACAGCTCATTCCGGGTCCGCAGGCGGATCTTGGCCCCCATGTCCGCGGGCAGGTACTGGAGCTTGCTGGTCCGCAGGCCCCGGTCTCCGGCGTCGTCCTCCCGGTTGATCCACCGCAGCCCCTGGGCGAAGCAGGCGGCGAAGGACTGGACCATGGTGGGATAGACCCCCTCGTACTGGGGCAGGCCCTTCTCAATGTGGCAGATCAAGGTGTCGCCGCAGACCTCGCCCAGGGCGATGGCCAGGAACTTCCCCTCCAGCTCGATGGTCCCGGCCTTCACCCAGGGCTTCCCCACCTGGCGCATGAGCTTCCGGGCGGCGCACAGCTCCTTCTTGGCCAGGGCGTTGTCCTTGTTGAAGATCTGGTGGAACTCCTCCCAGAAGGCTTCCACCCCCTCCGCGTCCTCCGGGGTGAGAGGACGGAAGCGGGCGTCGGGATAGAGCTTGCGGAACTTGTTGATATGGTTGCGCTGGCCGGAGTACCGCCGGCCGGCAAAGGTGATGAAGTCCTCCGCCCGGTAGAGGTAGTCCTGCCACAGCCGGTCGTTGTCCACGGTGGTGTAGGGGTAGCGCTCCATCAGGTGCTCCCGCTCCTCCGCGGGCACCACGCCGAAGGCGGGAGCGATCCCCTTCTCCAGGCACCAGCGGTCGATCTCGTCCAGGGCGGCGTCGACGTCCCCCTCCCCCGGCAGGGGCACCGGGTAGTCGAAGAGGTAGCCGGAGTGTTCGGTGTGGTTGAGGACCACCAGGCAGCCGTTGGTCTCGGCGAACACAGGATGCCAGTGGGACCGCCACATGAGCTTGACCCCCACGGAGTACTCGCACAGCCGGTAGGTGCAGCCGCTATAATACTTGCGCAGCCGTGCCGCGCTTTTCACTTGGACAGGTTTAAAATCCAACATACAGGTATCGCGTTCACTTCTCTTTCGATAAAATTCAAAAAAGTGCAAGCACTTTTTTGAGAAAGGTCCACGGCCCAGCGACGCGCCTCGGCTACGCCTCGACGCTATGGGCCGCAAAGTGTTTTTCCGACGTACACGCCGCCGGAAAAACGATCTCACTTGTTTTCGCCGTCTGCGGACGGCGAAACTCTGCGAGGCTTTTCCGCCAACGCCGTGTCCACAATGTGGACATTCAGGTGGTTGTAGGTCATGGTCAGGCCGTCCTCGGCAAAGCAGCGGCGAATCTCCTCCAGGGAGCTGTTGTAGGCGTCCCAGTAGTCCTCCGTCTTTGCCCAGAACCGGACGCGGTATGTGATGGCGCTCTCCCCATAGGCGGAGAGCACCACCTGGGGCGCGGGGTCCGGCAGCACCCCCGCCGTCCGCTCCACCGCCCGCAGGCAGGCGGCCCGCACCGCCTCGGTGCCGTCGTCGTAGGAGGCGGAAACGCCGTGGTCCACCCGGCGGATTCCCCGGGTGGTGTAGTTGATGATCTTGCCGTCCACCAGCTTGCTGTTGGGCAGCATGACCCGCAGTCCGTCATAGGTATCCAGCTTGGTGTGGGTCAGGCTGATCTCCGACACCGTCCCCTCGCCGTCGTCGGTGGCCACATAGTCCCCCAGGGTAAAGGGCCGTGAGAAGAGGATCACCAGTCCGCCGGCCACATTGCTCAGCACATCCTGCGCCGCCAGGGAAATCGCCAGGCCGAACACGCTGAACAGGGCGATGAGGGACGTCACCGGGATGCCCAGGCTGTCCGCCACGATCAGCACCGTCAACACATACAGCACTGCCCGCACGGCCCCCAAAATATACTTCCTGACCCGCTCCTCCAGGTCTCCCCGGGCCAGCAGCCGCTTGGCCAGGGAGCTCACCAGCCGTGTCACCAGCAGGCACACCGCCAGCAGGATCAGGGTGTACAGCACTCTCCCCAGCGTCAAAGAGCCTAAGCTCAGCTTCAGGGCCTCCTCCAGCTGAGAGGTATCTATAGAAGTCTCCATGCTTACGCGCTCCTTTCCGCCGCGCCGGGAAGGGGCGCGCTTCTAAAGTTATATTTTATCATATCTTTTGGCGCTTGAGAAGGTCCGTTTTCCTTTTTTTGCCGATCGGCGCAAAAGGCGGCGGACGCCCGAGAAACGTCCGCCGCCGCGTTATTTCAGCCGGTGGGAGGAGGAATTCTCCCTCCGGCCCCGTTTGTTGAGTGTCAAGCTTCCTCGCCGGCCTGGTTCTGGTCCACGACCTCGCTGCCGGTAATCGCCGCGTCTCCCGCGATTTCCCAACTGCCGCCGGGCAGGATCGTGATGGTCCCGTTGTTGGTCACAGTGGTACCGGCTTCGTAGGCCCCCAGGAACCCGCCTTCACCGATGGTGATCGCGCCGTCTCCGCTGATGATCAGACCCGCGGCGGAGTCCACGTGCAGGCCCTTTCCTTCTCCCTCCAGGGTGATCTCCGCGTTGTTCACCAGCGCTCCATTTTCATGGATATAAATGCCGCTGGTAATGGCGCCGTTGTTGGTCAGGACACTGCCCTCATTGTAGATATTGACCGCCGCGCCTTCGCTGGCGGAGTCAGAGGTGATGGCGCCGTAGTTGACCAGGGTTCCGGGGGTGGCGGGAATCACCTCATCCCCGAAATAGTAATCGCCGCCCAGCATGACGTGGGCATAGGCCTGGTCCGTCCCGGTCATGGAGACGCTGCCGTAGTTCTCCATCTCGGCGCCGTGGAAGATGTTGATGCTTCCCATGTCGCAGATGATCTGCCCGCTGTCCTCGTTGACCAGAACGGCCCCCTCTCCCATAATATCCAGGGCACTGCTGCCGCTGATGGCAAGCGTTCCGCTGTTGGTCAGGCCGGCGATGTGGTCGCTGCCGTCGGCGGCCATCTCAGCGGTGATCGAGAAAACAGAGCTGTAGCACCCGTCCTGGATGGTCAGAGTTCCGGTGTTGGTCACCGGGCAGATGAACTCGAAGGACGCACCATTGGAAATAATGGTGCCGGCATTGGTGAAGCTCGCGGTGGACCAGCTCACGAAAAAGTCGCCGCTGTTGTTGATGGCGGCCCCGGCGGCGTTGGTGACGGGGCCGCAGGGGAGGATGATCTGCTCCTGGGTCTCCTCGTCAAGCTGCCGGAAGATCGGGATCGAAAAATAGCCCTGGTTGCTGATGGTACCCCGGTTGACCGTCTCCCCGACAGCGCCAAGGTAGAAATCGCCGCTGTTATCAATGGTGCCGGTGTTGGTGATGGTATCCACAACCACGCTGGCGTAGCCGCCCTCCTGGATGGTCAGGGTGCCGTTGTTGGTGAAACTGGCGGGCTCCGTGTAGGGGTAGGCCTCCTCGTAGAAGCCGCTGCTGTTCACCGTCTCGTCCGTAACCTCGAAGGGCAGGACGGTGATGGTACTGTTGTTCACCACCTGGGCGTTCAGGAAGTAGAGAGAGTTGTCCAGGCCGCCGGTGGTGACGGGCTTACCGATGGTGTAGCTGCCGCCGGTGATCTCGATCTCACCGGAGACGGTGATGGCGGAGCAGTCAGGGTCGCTGAGGGCCTGGATGAACGCCTCGGCGGTGGTGACGGTGACGGGCTGGGCGTCGGGGTTGATGACGGCGCTGTCGCCGATGACCTCGTCCGCGGCATCGTCCGCAGGCTCGTCCGCGGGCTCGCTGTCAGCGGCGGTCTCCCGGACCACCACGCCGGCGGCGGTGGAGCCGTTCACCATCTGGACGGCGCTCTCATCGCCGCCGCGGATCAGCACCCGGCCTGCGACGGTGACGCCGTCCAGGGTCACGCCGCCGCTGCCCACGCTGTCGCCTACGATCAGGTCTCCGCTGACGGTAACGCCCCGGAGGGTGACGCCGGAGGCGCGGACCACCACCGTGCCCTCGGCCACGGTCTCATAGGTCCCGGCCTGGGTGATGTAGCTCTGGACGACGCTGTACATCACCTGTGCGAACTCAGCCCGGGTGATATTCCCCAGGGGGTTGAGGGCGCCTCCGCTGCCCTTGACGTACCCGGCGGAAACCATGGCCGCCACCTCGGGCACCGCCCAGGCGGAGACCTGGTCGGCGTCGGTGAAGGCACTCAGGTCCTCAGCGGTCCCGTCCTCCAGGCACAGGGCCCGGGCCAGAACCACGAAGGTCTCCTGGCGGGTCAGGGGGTCGTTGGGCCGCATCTGGCCGCCGGAGCCGCCGAACACACCCATGGCCACAGCTTTAGCCACGTCGGCGGCGAACCAGTTGCTGTCGGTCACATCGGTGAAGCTCAGCGCTGCCTCCTCTGTGGCGCCGAAGGCCCGGACCAGGATGGCGGCCAGCTGGGCCCGGGTCAGGGAGCCGCTGGGCTGCAGGAGCCCGTCGGAGCCCTGGAGCAGGCCGTTTTCCACCGCCGCCGTCAAGGGTTCGTAGGACCAGGCCCCCTCCTGGGGCATGTCGATGTACTCCTCCGCCGCCAGGGCCGGAAGCTGGAGGGCCAGCGCCAGGCACAGGGCCGCGAACAGGCTGACTACGCGTTGTCTCATGTAAGTTCCTCCTTGCTGTCTCTGTTTGGGCGGCTGTAGCCTTACCGCCCATGTTACCCGCAGTATAGCAAATAAAACAGCGAAAAAGGGATGCAGGCTGCATCCTTTTCCGCTGTTTTGGAAATTTTTTTATTCAAATCGTACCGCAAAGGGTGTATCGCCCAGCGCCGCGGCCTCGTCAGCCAGCTCCGGCGGCAGGATCACCGTCTCCAGAGCGGGCAGCGCCAGAAGCGGCGTCAGCTCAGCCGTGACGCCGGCGCTCAGCCGCAGCTCCCGGAGGCCCGGGTACTCCGCCAGGACGGTCAAATCAACAGTCTCCGTCCCCCGCAGCTCCAGGCTCTCCAGCCCAATAATCCCCTCCAGAAAGGCAAGGCCGGGGTCGCCGTTCACGCTGGCCACCAGCCGGTGGATCTCCCGTCCTGCCAGAGCGCCGCCGCAGTCCGCCGCTCCTGTAATGTCCAGCTGATCGTATGGTCCAGGCAGGACGGTCAGCATCTCCCCCGTCAGCCCCGGAACGGCACACAGGTCCAAAGTCCCCAGGGCGGAGCAGCCGGCCAGAGGGGACAGGTCCTCCACCGGATTCCCACTCAGGCCCACCAGCCACAGGACCGGAAGGCCCTCCAGTGCCTCCACCGAAGCCACCTGGTTGAAGCGCAGGTCCACCTGCTCCAGCTTCTCCAACTCCGCCAGGGGGCACAGGTCGCTGACGCTCCCCCCGGAGATCCCCAGCTCCCTCAGGTTGGGCAGCATCCGCAGGTCCTCCAGAGAGACAACGCCGCCTCCGGCGGCGGCCAGGGCCTGGCTGTCATGAACGGCTCCGTAGGTCCAGTACTGGCTCAGATCGCCGTACACGTCTCCCCGGACGATGTAGATCCCCTCTACAAACGCCAACTCCTCTACCGTGATGGGGTCCTCCGGGCCCTTGTCCAGGGCCAGCCGGACCGCCGCCTCGATCAGGGGCTCCTGGAAGGCAATCGCCTCCGTCCCGCCGGCCAGGAGCCAGGCGCCTGCCCCGCAGAAAAGGATGACCGCCGCCAGGATGGCCACCGCCAACCCGCCCAGCCGCCGTCCCGAGGCCCGCAGGCCCCGCTCCACCGCCGCCACGCTCCGGTATCGCCGCTCCGGATCGAAAGCCGTACAGCGGCGGATGCAGCGGTCCAGACTTCCGGCAGAGGCCTCCCCCACCTTCGTCCGGCCCGTCACCAGCCAGTAGAGCAGGACCCCCAGGGAGAAGATGTCGGAGCGGCAGTCCGTCTGGGAGAAGCCGTACTGCTCCGGGGCGGCGAAATCCTGGGTCCCGGAAATCACCGTGTCCGCCGGCGCGCCCCGGCTGTACCGCCGGGAGATGTCGAAATCGATGAGCCAGACCCGGCCGTCCTCCCCCAGGACCACGTTCTGGGGCTTGATGTCCCGGTGGATAATGGGCGGGTCCTGGCTGTGGAGACGGCGGAGGACCCGGCACAGGCTCAGGCCGATCTGCCTCGCCTGGGCCTCCGTCATCCCGCCTCGGGCGGCCTTGTCCAGGGTCTCCCCGGGAATGTACTCCCGCAGGAGACAGTACATGGTCTCGCTCTCGTAGGCGCCTGCCAGCGCGGGCACCCCGGGGCCACCCAGGCGGCGCAGGATCTCCGCCTCGCCGGCGTCAAAGTCCACCCCCGCCTTCTGCCTGCATTTGGCCACCAGCAGCCGCCCGCTGTCCCGCTCCCGGACCAACAGGGTCTCACCCCGGCTGTTTTCGCTCAGCAGCTCCAGCAGCTCGCACCGCTCCGTCAGCCCCTGGGGATAGCGCTCCTCCTCCCCCAGCCCGGACATGCCCCTCCGCTCAACCGCCGTCATAGAATCTGTCCCCGCCCAGGATCGTCATGCCCAGCGCCTGGAGCAGCTCCTGGGTCTCCAGCAGGCTCTTCCTCTCATGCAGGCAGTGGAGGATGGCGGCGTCCCGCCGGAGCTTGGGGTACAGTGGGCTCCTGTCCGCCAGGCGCAGCAGGCGCTGGGTCTCCTCCACCTCCGCCCCCAGGCCGAAAGCCAGCTGCAGCACCTTGTCCCGGGAGGGCCTGCGGGTGCCGTTGAAGATCTGGTGGCCGTAGGTGCGGTCAATGGACGCGGCGCGGATCACCCGCTCCGGCACCAGCCCCCGGGCCTCACACAGCTGCCGCAGGTACTCTGTCAGCGCCGGAACCTCCATGGCACGCTGGTTCTGCCGGAAAAAAGCCGGAAGATCATGGGTCCGAAAGAGCTGGCGCTGGAGCGTCCCAGTGGATACCTCGTCCCATTTCCCTGTCACCGCGTATTCCCTCCATTCGTCTGTTTTTGTCTGCTCGCCGCACTCAAACCCATATAAGTATACCAAATCATCCCAAAATCCCGCAAGAATGCAGCTTGCATCCACCCCAGGCCGGGCCCGCCCTACTGGTGGAGCTCCGCCACGATCCGCCGGGAGTAGCGGATGAACTCCTCCACCGCCGGGGCCGCCTCCTCCAGGGACTGGACGGCGATGCCGATGCGGCGGCAGGCCGGCGGGTCCAGGGGCAGGCGCAGCACGTTGTCCCGCCGGCCCTGGAGCACCAGCTCCGAGAGGATGCTCACCCCCAGGCCGTGCTCCACCATGGAGAGGATGGCCGCGTCCTCCACGGAGGTGTTGGTGATGGCGGGGTGAACCCCACGGCCCTCAAACACCCCCAGGATGTCCAGGTCAAAGCCCAGGGAGGGCATGAGAAACTCCTGGCCGTCGAACTCCTCCACCGGAAACGCCTCCCTTCCCCTGACAGGGTAGCCGGGAGGCAGGATGGCCAGCAGAGGGTCGTCCCACAGGGGGACCCAGTCGTAGCGGCCCTTGTCCTGGCGGCTGGCAAAGCTCAGATCCACCTTGTCCTCCTGGAGCCAGCGGTACATCTCGTCCACGCTGCCCATGCGGATGTCCACGGAGACGTCGGGAAAGTCGTTGCGGAACTGCTGGACGATGGTGGGCAGCCAGTGCATACAGATGCTGGAGTAGGCCGCCACCCGGATGTTCTCCCGCTTGGCGCCGTTCTGGGCGGCGATCCGCTCCTCCAGACGCCGCCCCGCCCGGAGCAGGTCCCGAACGGCGGGCAGCAGCCCTTCCCCGGCAGGGGTCAGGCGCACGCCGTAGTGGTCACGGACCAGCAGGGGAAAGCCCACCTCCTTCTCCAGGCTGTTCATCATGTGGGTGAGGCCCGACTGGGTGACCCCCAGCCGCTCCGCCGCCCGGGTAAAGCTGCCCAGCTCCACCGCCGTCACCATGGCCTCCCACTTTTTTGTCTCCATATCCCAGCTCCTCCTCCATGAAGGATCGTCATACTGTCGCTTCCATTGTACCCCAGGCGGGAGAAAAAGCAAGAGTTCGCCGGAGAAAAATATAATTTTCACCCGTTCCGCTCATACTAGGGGAAATTCCGAAAAATCAATCGGGAGGTATCCCTATGGAAACACTGACGACCCAGCTCCAGGAGAACCGGCAGGCCCTGGACAGCCTGCTGGGGGTAGGGCGGAACTACGACATCATATCCCGGGACATCGACATCGGACGGCGGCGGGGACGGATGTACGTCATCGACGGCTACGGCGACGACGGGGTCCTGGAGCGGCTCACCGCCTTCCTCCTGGGCCCCGGGGCCCCGCTGGCGGACGGAGCCGGGGACATGCAGCAATTCATCGACCGGTGCGTCTCCTTCTGCGAGGTAAACTGCGAGAACAAGCTGGACGCCATCCTCACCGGCGTCTTTCTGGGCAAGACGGCGCTGCTGCTGGAGGGTTTCGACCACTGCGCCCTCATCGACGCCAAACAGTTCCCGGGCCGGGGCGTGGAGGAACCCTCCGACGGCAAGGTCCTCCGGGGCAGCCACGACGGCTTCACCGAGACCCTGGTGCAGAACACCGCTCTCCTCCGCCGCCGCGTCCGCACTCCGGACCTGACCCTGGAAAGCCGGAAGGTCGGCGGACGGAGCCAGACAGACGTGGTCCTGGCCTACCTGGAGAGCAAGGTGGACCGCCAGGAGCTGGAGACCCTGCGGCGGAAGCTGGACGCCATCGACGTGGGCTCTATCGCCATGAGCCAGGAGAGCGTGGCAGAGGCCACGATGAAGCCCCAGTGGTACAACCCCTTCCCCAAGGTCCGCTACACCGAGCGGCCCGACGCCGCCACCGCCTGCGTCATGGAGGGGGACATCGTCCTGTTTGTGGACAACTCCCCGTCGGCGATGCTCCTGCCCACCAGCTTCTTCGACTTTCTGGAGGAGGCCAACGACTACTACTTCCCGCCCCTGGTGGGCACCTACCTGCGGTACCTGCGGGTGGGGGTGATGCTGCTGAGCCTGTTGATCACCCCGCTGTGGTACCTACTGGTGAAGGATGCGGGCCGGGTGCCGGAGTTCCTCTCCTTCATCGCCCCGGAGGAGGCGGGCTATGTGCCCCTCCTGGTCCAGATGCTGCTGGTGGAGTTCGTGGTGGACCTGCTGAAGCTGGCCTCCCTGAACACCCCGGATGCCCTGAGCAGCTCCTTCAGCATGCTGGGGGCCCTGATCCTGGGGGACTTCGCCGTACAGGCCCGGTGGCTGGTGCCGGAGGTGCTGGTATACATGGCCTTCGTAGCCATCGCCAACTTCGCCCAGCCCTCCTTCGAGCTGGGCTACGCCCTGAAACTGCTGCGGATGGTGATGCTGCTGCTCATCGCGGCCCTGGACGTGTGGGGTCTGGTCCTGGGGCTGGCACTGTTCGTCTTTCTCCTGGCCACCACCAAGCCCATTCTGGGCAAGGGCTACCTCTACCCCCTCTTGCCCTTTGACCGCAAGGCCCTGGGCCGCCTGCTGGTGCGGCGGCCCATCAGCAAGGACAATTCCTGACCCGGACGCCCTCTCTGCGCAAGAAAATGAACAGCCCGGAAAGCTCCCTCTTAGGAGCTTTCCGGGCTTCGCCCACTTATTCTGTTTTTCCTGTGAGTTCCCGGAGCAGCCCCTGGCAGCCCGCCTCCACGTCCCGCCAGGTGGCGTCGAAGTCCCCGGTGTACCAGGGATCGGCAACCTCCCGGCCCGGGCGGCCGGCGTAGTCCAGCAGCAGGTGGATCTTTCCATCCGGATCGCCGCCGCAGATGCGGCCCATGTTGCGGAGGTTGGCCTGGTCCATGCCGATGAGCAGGTCGTACGCCCGGTAGTCCTCCCGGCGGAGCTGCCGGGCCGTCTTGCCGTCGCACCGGATGCCGTGTTCCGCCAGCTTTCGCCGGGCGGGCGGGTAGACGGGGTTGCCCAGCTCCTCGGCGCTGGTGGCGGCGGAGGCGATGGAGAAGTCTTTCTCCAGCCCGGCCTTCTTCACCAGGTCCTTCATCACGAACTCCGCCATCGGACTGCGGCAGATGTTGCCGTGGCAAACGAACAGAATCCTTGTCATATCTCTTAATTTCCCTTCAAAAGCCTTCAAGCCTTGATAGCATGGGCTTTCCGGCACCTTTCAGTTTTCTGCCTTTGCAAAACTTGTTGCCTGTTCGGCTGGCTATGCTATCCCGGGGGAAAATTGGAAT
>NBJMC04201__coassemble_931_pt1 | contig 18004 bp, 19 predicted proteins | sample NBJMC04201__metabat2_low_PE_006 | metagenome-assembled genome bin NBJMC04201 | reverse complement strand
TTGACGTGCAGGGGGTCAGCGGTTCAAGTCCGTTAGCGTCCACCAACGAGGAAAGCCTTGAATCCAAAGGGATTCAGGGCTTTTCGTCGTTTTGACGGAAACTGTGGAAGTTCTCTTGGACAAAAACCCGGAAAAAGTTCAGAAAACAAAACAACGCCCCGCACGGCAGCTTTAGCCCGTGCGGGGCCGATGCGCCGCCCGCCTTGCCGCCGCCTGCGGCAAAAATCGGCGGCCACAAATTGTGAAAAATTTTTTCGATTCGTCTCAACTTTTTTCGACGCTGGCGCATCTAATAGTATGAGAGACATGATTGGAGGTGCGTACAATGAAATACCGCGTTTCTACCTACACGCCCAGGACAGCGCCGGGTACAGCGCGACAAAAGCGGCGGCGCGGCAGACGGCGCGGTATGCCGCCGATTTTCCGGCTGGCGCTGCTTGCGGCAATGCCGGTCCTTGTGCTGCTGATACTGCATATAAGCCGCCCCGCGTACATGGACCAGGCTGCGGCGATCAGCCTTGCGGATCAAAAAAAGCCGTCTACAGCGGAAACCAATTCGGCAAAGAACGACTTCGCGGCGGATGCGGCGGAAGACAAGCCGCTTGCTGCCGTTGAGCCTCCCGCCGCGCCTGTGTCCTCCCCTGACGAATCGGCGGAGGACGCGCCGGGCGGCGAGTACGACTTCTCCGCACCCGTGCCGGAATCTTCTCCGGTTGAGGACAGCTATTTTGACGACGCCGTATTCATTGGAGATTCCAGAGCGGAAGGGTTGATCCTCAATACCGGGCTGACCAATGCGACCGCCTATGTACATAAGGGGCTGACGGTGGATACCGTTTTTACAGAGCCGGTTATCAATAAGGACGGTCAAAAGCTCTCTGTGATGGACGCTCTGAAATCAACCCAGTTCTCCAAGGTTTATATCATGCTTGGCATCAATGAAACCGGATGGGTTTACAGCCAGATCTTTCAGTCAAGATATGGGGACATCATTGACGGCATACGGGAGATCAATCCCAGCGCTATAATATATATCCAGGGAATCATGCCTGTTTCCAATAAAGTTTCTTCCACGCACAGCTATATCACAAATGACAGAATCAACGAGTATAACCTTCTGCTGCAAGAGCTGGCGGAGGAGAAACAGGTCTACTATATCGATACGGAAAACGCGGTGGCGTCCGAGGACGGGAGCCTTCCCGCGGACGCGGCAGCCGATGGGATCCATCTTGTCAAAGGCTACTGCGAAAAATGGTTCGATTACCTGAAAACGCACAGCATCGCGTCATAATATAAGGGGGATACGCAAGAATGAAAAAATGGATTGCTGTGGTTCTGGCCGGAACGCTCCTGCTGCTCTCCGCCTGCGGCGCGCCGGCGGGTTCCGAAGATATTGAGATCGACCTGGAGGCGCTGGCTGGCCATCTCCTGGAGAGCGGGCTGTTTGAGGAGACGCTCTATAAGGCCGATGACGGAGTTGCGGAAATTCTCTATGGCATAGACGGAGCATCCGCCGCCCTGGTCTATATCGGCAGCGGCGCTGTGGCGGATGAGCTGGCTTTGTTTGAATTCGCGGACGAGGCTGAAGCGCAGTCGGCCATATCAGCGGCCGAAGCGAGAATCGCATCCCAGAGGGATAGTTTTGCCACCTATATTCCGGAGGAGGTCCCGAAGCTTGACAACGCCGTCGTAGAGACGCATGGCCGCTATTTGATCGTCTGTGTTTCAGGTCAAGACAATGCAAGCGAGATCATTTCCGATTATTTAGAGCAGGGGGAATAACAGATCGAAGCGGCGCAGGAGCTCGCGCTGCGGCCGGCGGCTCACCGGAAACGTTTATCGCACCTCCCGTTTTCCTTTGCCCGGCCCGGGTCTGGGGTAGAATCCCGCGGTGGAGCGGCATAAGATGGCGTGTGGCACAGCCACACGCCATCTTTATCATAGAGGAGTTTCCTATGAATCGATATCATACTTCCGACTGGGAGCGTGCCCGGCAGGAGGGGGAGCGGGAGGACGTCGCCATGTCCCGCTGCCGCCCCGTACAGCCCTGCTGCCCGCCGCCCTGCTGTCCGGTGGTGGGCCCCACAGGCCCCCGGGGGCCAGCCGGTCCCACCGGTCCCACGGGACCCCAGGGGATTCCCGGGCCGAATGGGGCCACCGGTCCAACCGGCCCCTTGGGCGTGACCGGCGCGACGGGCCCCACCGGTCCTGCTGGTGCGACGGGCCCCACGGGCCCCGCCGGTGCGACAGGTCCTACCGGCCCCGCCGGTGCGACAGGTCCCACCGGCCCCACTGGCGCGACAGGCCCCACCGGCCCTGCCGGTGCGACAGGCCCCACGGGCCCCGCCGGTGCGACAGGCCCCACCGGCCCCGCTGGCGCGACAGGCCTTACCGGCCCTGCCGGTGCGACAGGTCCCACCGGCCCCGTCGGTGCGACAGGCCCTACCGGCCCCGCTGGCGCGACGGGCCCCACTGGCCCCGCTGGTGCGACGGGTCCCACTGGCCCTGCCGGTGCAACCGGTCCCACGGGCCCCGCTGGCGCGACAGGCCCCACTGGCCCCGCTGGCGCGACGGGTCCCACTGGCCCTGCCGGTGCAACCGGTCCCACTGGCCCCGCTGGTGCGACAGGCCCCACTGGCCCTACCGGTCCTACTGGTCCCACCGGCCCCTCGGGGGATAACGGTGAGGACGGTGCCGCGGCCACCCTGCGGGTGGGCACCGTTACCACGGGGGACGCCGGTACGGACGCGTCGGTGACCAACAGCGGCACCACCCGGGACGCCGTCTTTGACTTTGTCATTCCCCGGGGCGACACCGGCAAATGCTGCAAGCCCAAGTTCTTGAACGCCTTCTCCACCCCCGCCCAGCCGGGGAGCGACGGCAGTGCCCTGCTCTTCGACCGCAACGGCGCCTCTCAGGGCGCCGCCATCTCCCACACCGCCGGGGCCGCCGAATTTACCGTCCAGACCCCCGGCAACTACGTGGTGTCCTTCCACGCCACCCTGGCCCCCTTCGGCTGCGCCGTTTTCCCCCTGTCCATCCTGATCTATCTGGAGAACCAGGGTGTCCAGGTGCCCGACACCGGGGTGCGGCACACCTTCCACACCACCGCCGAGGCGGCCAACGTGGCCTTCGCCCAGGTGGTCCAGGTGCCCTCCGCCCCGGCCACGCTGAAGTTCATCGCCTCCGGCGGCAACTTCCTCTACAGCGACACCGCCGCCTCCATCTGGTACCTGGGGCCCCTGAGCTGAGGCCGCCCGCCGGACAGGGGAGGGGACCGTGAGGAACTATTTCGTCTGCGTCTACGCCATCAGCAGGAACGAGGAGAAGTTCGCGGACCGCTGGATGGACGCCATGGGGGAGGCGGACCGGGTGGTGGTACTGGACACCGGCTCCGAGGACGGCACGGTGGAACGGCTCCGCGCCCGGGGGGCGGAGGTCCACCAGGAGGTCATCTCCCCCTGGCGGTTTGACGCCGCCCGGAACCGCTCCCTGGAGCTGGTGCCGGAGGAGGCGGACATCTGCGTGTGTACCGATCTGGATGAGGTGTTCCGCCCCGGCTGGCGGGAGGCCCTGGAGCGGGCCTGGCAGCCGGGGGCCGGCCAGGCCCGGTACCGCTATACCTGGAGCTTCAACCCCGACGGGAGCGAGGGCGTGGTGTTCTGGATCGAGAAGATCCACGCCCGCCGCGGCTACCGCTGGGTCCACCCGGTCCACGAGGTCCTCCGCTGGACCGGGACGGGGGAGCCGGGACCGGCGGTGTGGGCGGAGGGGGTCCAGCTGGACCACCACCCGGACCCGGAAAAGTCCCGGGGCCAGTACCTGCCCCTGCTGGAGCTGGCGGTGGCGGAGGAGCCCGATGACGACCGGAACGTCCACTACCTGGGCCGGGAGTACTTCTTTCACGGCCGGTGGGAGGACTGCGTCCGCACCCTGGAGCGGCACCTCGCCATGCCCTCCGCCCTCTGGCGGGATGAGCGGGCGGCCTCCATGGGGTATATCGCCAAGGCATGGGAGCGGCTGGGCCGGCGGGACCTCGCCCTGGGCTGGCACCTGCGTGCCGCCGCCGAGGCCCCTCACCTCCGGGAGCCCTGGCTGGATGCCGCCCTCCTCCTCTACCGGGAGGAGGACTGGGAGGGGGTCCTCTGCTTTACGGGCCGGGCCCTGGCCATCACCCAGCGGCCCCGGACCTATATCTGCCAGGCGGAGGCCTGGGGAAGTCTGCCCCATGACCTGAGGGCCATAGCCTTCTATCGCACCGGGCGGCTTTCGGAGGCTCTGGACGCCGCCCGGGCGGCCCTGGCCCTGGAGCCGGACAATGGGCGGCTGGCGGGGAACGTGGCGCTGCTGGAAAAGCTGACGGGTCCATGAAAGCGAAAAAGGACTTGGGGAGGCGGGCAGATGCCCGCCTCCCCAAGCCTTTGAGAGAGGGAAAAGAGAGGAATCAAAAAGAAGCAGAAAATCTGACGATTACGCGTTGGTCGTCTCGCTGTCGTCAGCGCCGTCCGCCGTGGTGTCATCAGCGGCGGTGTCGTCCGCCGTATCGTCGGCGGTGGTGTCGTCAGCGGCAGTATCATCCGCCGTGTCGTCGGCGGTGCTGTCGTCTGCGGCAGTATCATCCGCCGTGTCATCGTTGGTACTGCTGTCGGTGGTGTCGTTGGTGGTGCCGGAGCTGTCGTCGTTGCTGCTGTTGGATGTGCAGCCCGCCAGAGCGCCTACGCACAGAACGGCCGCCAGGGCCAGCGCAAGAAACCGTATTTTCTTCATTTGTTGTTTCATAAGTATTACCTCCAATCTGTTTCCAAAGAAAGGCGGCGGAGCCGGCGGCCCGGGACCGCGTGGCCGCCCCCTCCTTTCGCGGACAGTCTACCGCTGAAAGCTGAAACGAACCTGAAAAAACAGCGGTGTTCACAGAAGGTTTACAGATGGAGGCAAGGTGTGTTCAGCCGCCGCCAAACAGGAGTTGACGGTGCCTGGGCAGGATGGTATCATGGGGGCATAACAGCACGAAAGGACGGTGCCCTATGCCCAAATGGCTGGACCACGCGGTATTCTATGAGATCTATCCCCAGACCTTTCTGGACACCAATGCCGATGGAATCGGCGATTTTCAGGGGATCATCAACAAGCTTGACTACATCAAAGATTTGGGCTGCAACGCCATCTGGCTCAACCCCTGCTTTGTTTCCCCCTTTTCTGACGCCGGCTACGACGTGGCGGACTACTACCACACCGCACCCCGCTACGGAACCAACGAGGATCTCAAGCGCCTGTTTCAGGAGGCCCACAGCCGGGGGTTCCATGTGCTGCTGGACCTGGTGCCCGGGCACACCTCTGTGGAGCACCCCTGGTTCAAGGCGTCCATGCGGCCTGAGCGGAATGAGTATTCCGACCGCTACATCTGGACGGACAGCGCCTGGGAGTGGACGGAAAACATGCCCTGCCTGCGGGGGATCTCCCAGCGGGACGGCTCCTGCGCCGTGAACTTCTTCTCCACCCAGCCCGCCCTGAACTACGGCTACTATGAGCGCACCCGCTCCTGGCAGCAGTCTCCGGAGGACGAGGGACCCCGGGCCACCCTGGAGGAGATGAAGAATGTGATGCGCTTCTGGCTGGGCCTGGGCTGCGACGGCTTCCGGGTGGACATGGCCGGGAGCCTGGTGAAGAACGACCCGGAGGGCAAGGGCACCATGGCCCTGTGGCGGAAGGTCCGGGCTTTCCTGGACGAGGAGTTCCCCGAGGCCGCCATCATCTCCGAGTGGGGGGAACCGGACAAGTCCCTGCCCGGGGGCTTTCACATGGACTTCCTGCTCCACTTCGGCCCCTCCCACTACAACGACCTCTTCCGCTGCGAGGAGCCGTTTTTCTCCGACCGTGGGCAGGGGGACGCCTCCGCCTTCGTGGAGAAGTACCTGGAGACCTGTGGAAAGGCGGGCGGGGACGGCCTGATCTGCCTCCCCTCCGGCAACCACGACATGGACCGGCTGGCCAAGTATGTGGAGGGGGAGCAGCTGAAGCTGGCCTTTACCTTCCTGCTCACCATGCCCGGCGCGCCCTTTGTCTACTACGGCGACGAGATCGGCATGCGCCAGCTGGAGGGCCTCACCAGCGTGGAGGGGGGCTACAGCCGCACCGGCGCCCGGACCCCCATGCAGTGGGACAGGGGCGTCAACGCGGGCTTCAGCGCCGCCCCGGCCAGTGAGCTGTATATCCCCCTGGACCCGGCGCCGGACCGCCCCACGGTCCAGGACCAGCAGGGGAAGGCGGATTCCCTTTACAGATGCGTGAAGGGCTTGCTGGCCCTGCGGCGGGAGCACCCCGCCCTTCAGAACCGCTCCGGCATCCGTTTTGTCGGTGACGGAGCCCCCGGCGTCCCTCTGGCCTATGAGCGGGAGTGCGAGGGGGAGCGGCTGCTGGTGGTGGTCAACCCCCGGAGCCAGACGGCCTCCTTCCCCTGGAACGGCGCTCTGGGGGAGGCGGTGTTCTGCCTGGGCGCTCCTGCCGTTCAGGCGGCGGGAGCGGTGACGGCTGCCCCGGCCTCCGCCGGGATCTACCGGATCTCCTGACGCAATGGCTCCTCGCGCGGAGCGAGCGTCGCAGGTCCCGCCATGGGCCGAGGCGCAAGCGCAGCGAATCCCCTTTGGCGGAAAAGGCGTCAGCCTTTTTCGACAGTCTCAGCCCTCCCGGCCCCGGGAGGGCTGTTCTTATCGGGAGAACGGGGCGGAGAACCAGAAAAATGATGCGGCGCCAGTAGTTGCTATTTTTGCCGGAATGCGTTACACTGTTTCCTGTACGCCCGCCCCCGCCACGCCGGGGCTGGACGGCACAGAAAGTTCCGCGGATTGACCGCGCAAGGAGAGACCCCTATATGGAAATCATTCAACAGCAAATCTTCGATCAGGAGCGGGCCCTCTACGGCAGCCGGGACCTGCTGGTAAAGGACTGTTCCTTTGACGGCCCCGCCGACGGGGAGAGCGCCTTCAAGGAATGTTCCGACATCCAGGTGGAGCGGTGCTTCTTCAACCTGCGCTACCCCTTCTGGCACGACCACGGGTTGAAGCTCACCGGCTCGGAGCTGACGGCCCTGTGCCGGGCCGCCCTGTGGTACTCCGACCACATCGAGATCACCGACACCAAGCTCCACGGCATCAAGGCCCTGCGGGAGTGCCGGGAGGCTGTTCTCCGGGGCTGCGACGTCATCTCCCCGGAGTTCGGCTGGTCTTCCCGGCAGGTGCGGATGGAGGACTGCACCGCCGAGAGCGAGTACTTCATGATGCGGGCGGAGGACCTCCAGTTCAAAAATGTCCGCATGAAAGGGAAGTACTCCTTCCAGTACATCCGGAACGCCGTCTTCGACCACTGCGACTTCGACACCAAGGACGCCTTCTGGCACGCGAAAAACGTGGTGGTCCGGGACAGCGTGGTGAAGGGGGAGTACCTGGCCTGGTACTGCGAGGACGTGACCTTTGAGCGGTGCCGGATCATCGGCACCCAGCCCCTGTGCTACTGCAAGGGGTTAAAGCTCATCGACTGCGAGATGGTGGACACCGACCTGGCCTTTGAGCGGTCCGAGGTGGAGGCCACCGTCACCACGCCGGTTCTCAGCATCAAGAACCCCCTGTCCGGGCGCATCACCGTCCCCGCCGTGGGGGAGATCATCCGGGACATCCCCCAGGCCAGGGGCGAGGTCCTGGTGACGCAGACGGGAGGTCCCGCCTGCGCGTAACAGCGCGGCCCATACGCGAAGCAGGCTTCCGCCAACTGCTCTGTTGGCGGAAGCCTGCTTTGTATTCCGGCTGTCGTCCTCACAAGGGGGCGAGCCTGAGATCACGCCCAGGGGTTCTCCGTGGGATAGGGCAGGGCCTTGGGCTGGTTGTAGGCGATGTCGCCCACGCCCAGGTACTTCATGACCTCGTACAGGGCCTTGCCGCAGTGGGCGAAGGCCACCGCCCCGTGGTGGGGGTACCGCTTCTGGATCAGCACGTGGCGGTAGAACCGGCCCATCTCCGGGATGGCGAAGACGCCGATGCCGCCGAAGGACCGGGTGGCCACCGGCAGGACCTCACCCTGGGCGATGTAGGAGCGCAGAACGCCCTCGCTGTCGCACTGGAGGCGGTAGAAGGTGATGTCGCCGGGGGCGATGTCCCCCTCCAGGGTGCCCCGGGTGAAATCCGGCGTGCCGCCGTTCTCCAGCAGGCGGTTCTGGATCAGCTGGTACTTCACCGCGCAGCCGCCGCACATCTTGCAGCTGGGGGTGTTGCCGCAGTGGAAGCCCATGAAGGTGTCCCGGATGCCGTAGGGGAACTTCCCGGCGATGTCCTCGTCGTAGAGGTATTGGGGCACGGAGTTGTTGATGTCCAGCAGCGTCACCGCGTCGCCGGTGACGCAGGCGCCGATGTACTCCGAGAGGGCGCCGTAGATGTCTACCTCGCAGGCCACGGGGATGCCCCGGGCCGCCAGGCGGGAGTTGACATAGCAGGGCTCAAAGCCGAACTGCTCCGGGAAGGCGGGCCAGCACTTGTCGGCGAAGGCCACATACTTCCGGGCCCCCTTGTGCTGGTCCGCCCAGTCCAGCAATGTCAGCTCGAACTGGGCCATCCGCTCCAGCAGGTCGGGGTAGACCCGCTCGCCCATCTCGGAGCGCATCTCCTCCATGACGGCGGGAATGCGCCCGTCCCCGGCGTGGGCCTTGTAGCTGACCAGCAGGTCCAGCTCGGAGTTCTCCTCCACCTCCACCCCCAGCTCGTAGAGACCCTTGATAGGGGCGTTGCAGGCGAAGAAGTCCTGGGGCCGGGGACCAAAGGTGATGATCTTCAGATCTTTCACCCCGATGACGGCCCGGGCGATGGGGATGAACTCCCGGATCATCTCCGCGATCTCCTCCGCCGTGCCCACGGGGTACTCCGGGATGTAGGCCTTCAAATGGCGCATCCCCAGGTTGTAGGAGCAGTTGAGCATGCCGCAGTAGGCGTCGCCCCGGCCGTTGATCAGGTCGCCGTCCCCCTCGGCGGCGGCCACATACATGACGGGGCCGTCAAACCGCTGGGTGATGATGGTCTCCGGGGTCTCGGGGCCGAAGTTGCCCAGGAACACCACCAGGGCGTTGCACCCCGCCCCCTCCACGTCCGCCAGGGCCGTCAGGGCGTCCCCCTCGTTCTCCACAGTGACGGGGCACTCGTACAGCCCCTCTCCGTAGGCGGCGGCGATGCTCTGCCGCCGCCGGGTGGACAGGGCGATGGGGAAGCAGTCCCGGGAAACGGCAATGATGCCCAGCTTTACCTCTGGAATGTTCATCATGATCCTTCTCTCTCCTTTTTACGATTTTATCAATAAGCTCAAGACGTTTCTCAGTCTTCGGCCAGGACCGCGAACAGGTTCTTACAGGCGGGGTAGATCCGCCGGAACTGCCGGTACCGCCCCTCGTATTTCTCCGCCAGGGCGGGCTCCGGCTCCGTCACCGAGGCCACGGACACCAGCTGTTCGCACACGGTTTTCACGTCGGGATAGGCCCCGGCGGCCACCATGGCCAGCATGGCGCCGCCCATCCCCGGCCCCTGCTCCGAGGCGGGGCTCTCCAAGGTGATGTTCAGCACATTGGCCAAAATCCGCCGCCACAGGGGGCTCCTGGCCCCGCCGCCGCAGAGCTTGGAGGAGCGGATCTCAAGGCCCAGGCTCCGGGCCACCTCCACGCTGTCCCGGATGGCGAAGGCCACCCCCTCCAGCACCGCCTGGGTCAGGTCCGCCCGGGCGGTGTCCATGGTCATGCCGAGGAAGGTCCCCCGGGCGTTGGTGTCGTTGATGGGGCTGCGCTCCCCCATCAGGTAGGGCAGGAAGTAGACGTGGTTTGCGCCCAGACGGTCCTCCCGGATGGCCGCCTGCTCCCCGGCGTAATCCGTGGTGTGGAAGACGTCCTCCATAAGCCACTTGTTGCAGCTGGCGGCGGAGAGCATACAGCCCATCAGGTGGTAGCGCCCGTCGGCGTGGGCGAAGGCGTGGAGGGCGTTGTTCCGGTCCACGCCGAACCGTTCGGAGGAGATGAACACCGTGCCGGAGGTGCCCAGGGAGATGTTGCAGCCCCCCTCTCCCACCACGCCGGTGCCCACCGCGGCGGCGGCGTTGTCCCCGGCCCCGGCGGCCACCTTGGCGGTCTCCGGGATGCCCAGCAGGGCGGCGATTTCCGGTTTGACCGTTCCCACGCAGTCGTAGCTCTCGAAGAGCCGGGGCATCTGCTCCTCCCGGACGCCGCAGAGCGCCAGCATCTCCCGGCTCCAGCGCTTGTTCTTCACATCCAGCAGCAGCGTCCCTGAGGCGTCGGAGAAATCGGTGCTGTGTACCCCCGTCAGGCAGTAGTTGATGTAGTCCTTGGGCAGCATGATCTTCCCGATCCGGGCGAAGTTCTCCGGCTCGTTCTCCCGCAGCCACAGGAGCTTGGGGGCGGTAAAGCCCGCGAAGGCGATGTTGGCGGTGAGGGCCGACAGCCGCTCCCGCCCGACCACATTGTTGAGATAGTCCACCTCCTTGGCGGTCCGGCCGTCGTTCCAGAGGATGGCCGGGCGGATCACCTGGTCCGCCTCGTCCAGGATCACCAGGCCGTGCATCTGGCCCGCCGCGCCGACGCCCGCCACCTGGCCGGCGTCAAAGCCCGCCAGCAGCTCCGGGATGCCGTGGGACACCGCGTCCCACCAGTCCTCCGGGTTCTGCTGGCTCCAGCCGGGCCGGGGGAACTCCAGGGGGTACTCTCTGGTGACGGTATTGTGGATCTCTCCCGTCTCATCCATCAGCAGCAGCTTCACCGCCGATGTGCCAAGGTCAACTCCGATGTAAAGCATGGCAGCTCGACCTCTCCTTTCTATAGTTCCACATGTTATCATACCATAGCACGGGCGATCTGCACAGCGATATTCTGAAAGTTTCCGGCAATAAAAATAGCCGCGCGCCGTCGAAGACGGCGCGCGGCCATTTGTTTACTTTCCCCTGTTGTGCTTGGCCAGCACCGTCTCCAGCCGCTCCCGGGGGACGCGGCGGATGGAGAGAAAGGGCTCCGGTTCGCCCTTGGGCCGTGGGGCCAGGTCCTTGCGGAACCAGACCACGTCCTTCCACACCCCGGCCTTGAAGCCGGCGGCGGGAAACACCGCCTGCCGGGTGAAGCCCATGGCCTCGTGGAGCCCCTCGCTGGGGGGATTGGGCAGGGTCACCAGCCCGTAGACGGTGAGGACGCCCTGAAGCCGGAGCAGGTCCTCCAGGGCGGCGTACAGCTTTTTGCCCAGGCCCTTCCCCACGGCGTCGGGAGCCAGGTACACGCTCAGCTCCGCGTTCCACTGGTAGGCCGCCCGCTCCCACACCCGGTGGGCATAGGCGTAGCCCAGTACCCGGTCCCCCTCCTGGCAGACCAGGTAGGGGTAGTCCCGGCAGATGCCGGAGATCCGGGCGGTGAACTCCTCCCGGGTGGGGAGATCATACTCAAAGGTGACGCCGGTGTCGATGTACTGGGCGTAGATGTCCAGCAGGGCCGGGCAGTCCTGGGGGGTGACAAAGCGCAGGATCATGTCGTCTCCTCCTCCGGCAGAAAGCCGTCCAGATAGCTGCCGTCAAAGCTCCAGGGCAGCAGGTCCCGGAGCGTCATCTCCCGGGTCTCCCCCCGGCTGTTGACCAGGATCACCTCCATGGTCAGCTCCGGATTGAGTTCCGCCAGCACCTGGCGGCACACGCCGCAGGGGGCGGTGAACCGCTCGGTGGCGGCGGCGATGGCGATGCGCCGGAAGGTCCGGTGTCCCTCGCTGACGGCCTTGAACACGGCGGTGCGCTCAGCGCAGTTGGTGGGGGTGTAGGCGGCGTTCTCGATGTTGCAGCCGGTGAACACCGCGCCGTCATCACACTCCAGCGCCGCCCCCACCGGAAAGTGGGAGTAGGGGACGTAGGCCATGGCCAGCATGTCCACGGCCTTCTGGCAAAGTTCCTGTTTGGTCATGGGATGTTCCTCCGATCCAAGTGAGTTACGCAGTCCTCCGTCAGGACCATCCTACCCCGAGATCCGGCCGCACGTCCAGGTCGATGATCTCCCGGACGTCGTAGAACTGGCCGTAGCGATCATCCACGTACTTGCTGCGCAGGGTGGTGCCGTCGGGGTGGAGCCGGTCGCAGATGACGGCGGAGATGTCCTTTTTGATATAGCTGAAGCTCTCGATGCCCACGGAGCAGAAGATGCGGAAGCCCTGGCTCTGGAGGTACTGGAACACCTCCCCGGTCTTCTGCCAGTCGTCGCCGTCGGGCCGCTCCCCGTGGGGATAGAAGAGAACGTTGGTCTCACCCACCAGGCTCCCCACCTCGTCGAACCACTTCTGGGTGTCCGTCTGGATCTCCGCCATGGACCGGGACCCGCCCAGGCGGATGTGGCCCCAGGTGTGGCTGCCGAAGGTCCAGCCGGTGCGCCTCAGCTCCTCAATGATGGGCTTCACCGCCTCCCGCTCCGACTGGCGGAAGGCCTCCCGCTCCTCGGTCCACTCCACGTCCCCGTCGGTCTGGGTGCGGTAGCCCAGGATGCCCTCATAGCCGGTGAGGCTCAGGCAGGCCTTGGCGCCGAAGGGGGAGAAGTCCGGGTGCTCCTCCACGAACTTGTCCAGAATGGTGATGGCGTCCAGATCCCGGGAGACCACCTCGTTGCCCTCCGGGTCCAGGCCCCAGGACCAGATCTTTCCGTCCTCCCCAAGAATGAGCTTGTAGGTGAAGCCGTTTTCCAGCATATACTCGTAGTAGTTGGTGTCGTCGTAGGAGAAGATCAGGGGCTTTTTCCCTTCCGGGAGATAGAGGGTGTTGCGGACCATCTTCGGCTGGCCGTCCTCCCCGGTGACCTCGCTCCACACGTCGGCGATGTCCACCAGCACGTAGCCCCGCTCATAGACGCTCTCCAGGATGCGGAGGAATTCCTCCGCCGTCACCATATAGTCGTCCAGCCCCTTCTCCTGGGCGTCCCCGTCGAAGGCCAGCTCCGGGTAGGCGATCACCGGGTGGAAGAACAGGTGCTCCACGATGCCGTCGTAGGCCTCGTAGGTCACACCGTCCCGCTGGCCGCCCTCGGGCATCACCGTGGGGTCATAGATGGCGTAGGGCTCCGGCTCCGGCGCGGGTTCGGGCTCCGGCTCCTCCTCCGGGGCGGGGACGGTCTCCTCCGCCTGGTCCCCGGTCTCCGTCACCTCCCCGGCGGTCTCTCCGCTGTTCTCTTCCGCGCCGGCGGCGCGGTTCCCGCTGCCGCAGCCGGCGGTCAGAAGCAGCAGCAGGCTCAGCAGCAGGGCGATGGTTCGTCTCATGGAAAGGCTCCCTCCTTGAAGCGGCCCGCGGGCCGCGGTGCTTTTCCCAGTATACCCTTGGGGAGGGGAAAATGGGTGACAAAGCGGTTACAAATTATGTCAACTCTCCGGGGCGGCGTCAGTCCTCCAGCCAGGCCTCCCGGAAGTCGGCGGTGTAGTCCGCCAAGTCCTCGCTGATGAGGGCCTCCCACCGCTCCGCCGGGGCGAAGGGGGCCGAGGCGGCGAACATCTTCTCCTGAATGTCGCAGTCCTTGTGGCCCAGCCAGAAGGAAACCTCCCCGCCCTGGGGGATCACGTCCACGTAGAAGCCCCCGGGGACCTGGTAGCGGGTGACGGTCAGCTCAGTTTTCCGCACGGCGCTCTCCTCCTCTCTTCGCCTCTATTGTACCGTTCCCGGCAGCCTCTGTCAAATGATTTGCGTCCCGGGAAAATCTGTGGTATAGTCGTGGCATACTGGAGATGCGCCCGCTGTGATGCGGGGAAGGAGGCGGAGACGGACCATGTCCGGGGAGCGAAGATTTTTCAGAGACAGAGAGGGAGAAAAGATCCTGCTGCTGGACAAGGGGAAAAAGGGCCTGCTGCGGCTGGTGTTCAGCCGCACGGCGGTAACCATCTTTCTGCTGGCGGCCCAGGTGCTGCTGCTGGCGGTGGCGTTTCTGCGGCTGGGGGAGTACTACTACAGCGCGGCCAGTCTGGTGGCGGTGGTGGTGTCCCTGGCGGTGATCAACCGCCGGGGGGGCGACCCTGAGTTCAAGATCACCTGGATTTTGGTGATCCTGGCCGCGCCGGTGTTCGGCATTCCCTTTTACTTCTACATCCGGGAGGAGCTGGGCCACCGGCTGGTGAACCACCGGGTCCGGGAGGTGACGGAGGAGACCGCCTGCCTGGCCCCGCCCCAGCCGGAGCTGGTGGCGCGGCTGCGGCGGGAGGACCCGGGGATGGCAGGGCTGGCGGGCTACCTGGAGCGGGCGGCGGGCCAGAGCCTGTGCGACGGCTCCGGGGCGAAGTACTTCCCCACCGGCGAGGAGACCTTCGAGGAGATGATCGCCCAGCTGGAGCGGGCAGAGAAGTTCATCTTTCTGGAGTTCTTCATCATCCAGGAGGGCTACATGCTGGGCCGGGTGCTGAAGATCCTGGAGGAGAAGGTGAAGGCCGGGGTGGAGGTCCGGATGCTCTACGACGGCACCTGCGTGGTGGGGAAGGTACCCTACCACTACTACCAGGAGATCGAGAAGCTGGGCGTCCAGTGCCGGATGTTCGCCCCCCTGCGGCCCCTGGTGTCCACCCACTACAACAACCGGGACCACCGGAAGATCCTGGTGGTGGACGGCCGGGTGGCCTTCACCGGCGGCATCAACCTGGCGGATGAGTACATCAACCGGGTCCGACGCTTCGGCCACTGGAAGGACACCGCCGTCATGGTCACCGGCAAGGCGGTGCGGGGCTTCACCCTGATGTTCCTCCAGCTGTGGGACGTGGCGGCGGGAGGGCGGTCGGACTACCTGAAGTACCTGAACGCCTCCGCCCCGGTTCCGGCCCGGGGTTGGGTTATGCCCTACGGGGACATCCCCGTGGACCAGGAGCACGTGGGACAGATGGTGTACATGGACGTCCTCAACCGGGCCCAGCGGTACGTCCACATCGCCACCCCCTACCTGATTTTGGACAACGACATGCTCACCGCCCTGACCTACGCCGCCAAGCGGGGAGTGGACGTGGGGATCATCGTCCCCGGCATCCCGGACAAGAAGACCGCCTTCGCCCTGACCCACAGCTACTACCGGGAGCTCATCGAGCAGGGGGTGAAGATCTACGAGTACACCCCCGGCTTCATCCACGCCAAGATCTTCGTCAGCGACGACACCACCGCCGTGGTGGGCAGCATCAACCTGGACTACCGGAGCCTGCGCCACCACTACGAGTGCGCCGCCCTGCTCTACGGCTGCCCCGCCGTGGCGGACGTGGAGCAGGATATGGCGGAGACCATGTCCAAGTGCCGCCGGCTCACTGTGGAGGACTGCAAGCGGGACAAGCTCTCCCGGCGGGCCATGGGCTGGCTGCTGCGCCCCCTGGGGCCGCTGATGTAGCGGGCCGGAATGATACACAAATACCAAGCAGCGGCGGCAGCGCGAACGCGCTGCCGCCGCTTGCTTGATCTCCGGTTCCCCGGGGGATCATCCATCAGAGGAGGACGATCCCCCAGATGAGCATGACCGCGCCGGCCACCAGGAAGGCGATCCCCACGCCGATCTTCCGCTTGCGGCGTTGGATCAGCCCCTTCTCCTCCTCCGATAGAGAGAGGACCGGGTGGTTTTTTCTCCTGATGAGGTAGAGGAGCAGCCCCGACTGGTTGCTGCCCGATGAGGCCAGCAGCCCCCACAGCCGGGGGTGCTTCATCCCCCGGCACCTGGCGTCCGTCTCCGCCAGGCGGAACAGCTGATAGACGGCGTACCCGCCGCCGATGACGGCCGCCGCCGCGCCGGCGGCGGCCAAAACCACAAGATAGTTTTCCATTGGCTCACCTCATATCCGTTTGACGATCTGGTACAGCAGGTAGCCGCTGCTCATGACCGCCAGGCAGAACACGCAGGCGATCATATAGACGCTGTTCTGCAGAAGGCCAGCGGCGATGAGCAGGACCAGAAGAAGAAAAATGTTCAGCAGGATGGCTCCCAGCAGTTTTTGGTTGCTCTTCACCACGTTCGTGCTGTCGTCGAGATGCTCGATCATCTTGGTATCTCCTTTCAATAGTTCGTCCAGGCTGATGGAATACAGGTCGGACAGCCGGATGATACTGAGGATGTCCGGGTATGTTTTTTCATTCTCCCAGTTGGATACCGTCTGCCGGGACACGAACAGCGTTTCCGCCACCCGCTCCTGGGTCAGCCCGGCGTTCATCCTGGCCTCCTTCAGCTTTTTTCCGATCTCCATTGGGTTTCCTCCTTCGTCTCCATCATGGCAGAAAACGCCGCCGCCGTCCAGCAAAGGACTTTGACATCGCCCGGCACAGGCTGTCAAAAGCCTTTGACACGGGGCCTTCATCCCATATTTACAGCCAGTATACGGCATGGCGGCGGACATTTCCAGCCGGAGCGAGCGTTTTGCGGCGTGCGGCGCGAAATTTTTCGCCGGAGCAAAAATCCCCTTGCAAAACCGGTTGCCGTATGATATAACATGCCGGATGAAATTTCAGAGAAAGACGGCGGCCAGGGGCCGCTTAGGAGAAGCAGCTTATGGAAGAACAAATCATTCCCGCGGACGGCGGCGCCCGCCTGGCCCGGCTGGAGGCCGCCGACCAGGCCAACGAGTACCTCTACCAGGTGCTGGACATCGGCCAGTACATGCTTCAGAGCGGCGGCGAGGTCAGCCGGGTGGAGGACAGCATCCGGCGGCTGTGCCTGGCCTTCGGCGCGGAGCGGGCGGACGTATTCACCATCACCTCCAGTATCGTGGTGACCATCTACTCCCCCGCCTTCGGGGCCTTGACCCAGACCCGCCGGGTATCCGGCCAGCAGTACGACTTAAACAGGCTTGAGAAGCTCAACCAGCTCAGCCGCCGCATCTGCGCGGAGCACCTGAGTTTGGAGGAGACGCGGCGGGCGTTGAAGGAGATCTGTCAGGCGCCCCAGTACGGCTTCGCGGTACAGATCTTCACCTACGCCCTCATCTCCGCCTCCTTCTCCCTGTTCTTCGGCGGCAGCGCCCTGGACGCGGTGGCCTCGGGCCTCATCGGCGTGGCGCTCAAGTGCCTGGACCAGCAGATCCGCCGCACCCAGGCCAACGGCTTCCTCTCCGCCCTGATCTGCTCCTGCCTGGGCGGACTGCTGGCCTCCCTGGCGGTGCGGGTTGGGCTGGGGGAGTCGGTGGACATGATCAGCATCGGCAACATCATGCTCCTGATCCCCGGGATCCCCCTGACCAACTCCCTCCGGGATATGTTCAGCGGCAACACCATCTCCGGGATGATGCGGTTTTTGGAGGCCATCATTATGGCCCTTGTCATCGCCTTCGGCTTCGCCCTGGTGGCGGCCATGATGTGAGAGGAGGACGCAGCACATGGAAAACGCGATCCAGCTGATCACCGCCTTTCTGGGCTCCCTGGGCTTTGCCATGCTCTTTCACGTGCGGCGGGAGAAGCTCCTGCTGGCCAGCCTGGGGGGGCTGCTGTCCTGGGGGGTGTACCTGCTCATGGGCCTGGCCCTGTCCGACGACGTGGTCCGCTACTTTGTGGCCTCGGTGGTGGTGGCCATCTACGCGGAGACCATGGCCCGGGTGGTGAAGTGCCCGGCCACGGTGTTTCTGGTCACCGCCGCCGTGCCGCTGATCCCCGGCGGGTCCCTGTACCGGACCATGAGCGCCTTTATGGACGGAAATTTTACCGCCTGCTCCCACTACGGCCTGACCACCATGCTCCTGGCGGCGGCCATCGCCGTGGGGATGCTCTTCCCCATGTCCGTATTCCAGCTCTTCCGCCGGGCCAGGACCATCGCCGCCTGTCAGGAGAGCAAAAAAATGTGACGCCGCTCCAGACAGCCGGGGCCGCCGGATTTCCGGCGGCCCTGGAGACTGTCGAAAAAGGCTGACGCCTTTTCCGCCAAGGGGGGATTCGCTGCGCTTGCGCCTCGGTCCCTGATAGGACCTGCGACGCTCGCTCCGCGCAAAGTGTTTTTCCGACGCCGCAGCGTAAGCAAACATGCCGG
>NBJMC04201__coassemble_786_pt1 | contig 20327 bp, 18 predicted proteins | sample NBJMC04201__metabat2_low_PE_006 | metagenome-assembled genome bin NBJMC04201 | reverse complement strand
CCGACGCGGAGATGGTGGAGCGGCGGATCGACAAGGCCCAGAAGGCCGCCAAGGGAGACAAGAAGTTCCTCCACGAGGTGGAGGTGTTCCAGGGCCTGCTCTCCTGGCTCAACGACGGCAAGTCCGCCCGGAGCTACGACTGCGACGAGGATGATAAGGCACTGATCGCCACCAGCGACCTGCTGACCCTCAAGCCCGTGATCTACGCCGCCAACCTGGACGAGGACGGCTTCGCCGACTGCGAAAATGTGGGCTACTACCAGCAGGTGAAGGCCCGGGCGGACAGCGAGGGCGCCCAGGTGATCCCCGTGTGCGCCAAGCTGGAGGCGGAGATCGCCGAGCTGGAGGGCGAGGAGAAGGCCATGTTTCTGGAGGACCTGGGGGTCCACGAGAGCGGCCTGGACCGGCTCATCCGGGCCAGCTACGCCCTGCTGGGGCTGATCTCCTTCCTCACCAGCGGCGAGGACGAGTGCCGGGCCTGGACCATCGTCAAGGGCACTAAGGCCCCCCAGGCCGCCGGCAAGATCCACTCCGACTTTGAGCGTGGTTTCATCCGGGCGGAGGTCATCGCCTACGACGACCTGATGGCCGTGGGCTCCATGGCCGCCGCCAGGGAGAAGGGCATGATCCGCTCCGAGGGCAAGGAGTACGTGGTCCAGGACGGGGATATCATCCTCTTCCGGTTCAATGTGTGATAAGGCGGTAAAGGAAAGGAAAGGTGGGGCGCTCTGTGAAAGGCATTGCGAAGCTTCTGTACTGGCTTTCCCTTGTGTTTCTTCTGATGATCCCCGTGTCCCTGGTCCTGACAGCAGGGGCATACGGCGGCTGGCTGCCCGTCAACGGCGCCGGCGTGTTCGCCACTTTGGTCAACAGCACCATATCCAACCTCTTTCACGCCGGGCTGCTGCTGGGCCTCTCCCGGGTGATCTCCCTTCTGGAAAAACTGGTGAAACAACGCGATGAAAGCGAAGCGCTTTGACATCCTGGACGCCTGGCGGACCCTGGCCATCGTGCTGATGGCGGCCTACCACTTCCTCTACGACCTGGCCCTCTTCGGCGTTATCACCTGGGAGCGGATGTTCTCCACGCCCCTGAACATTCTGGAGCGGTTCATCTGCTGCTCCTTCATTCTCCTGGCCGGGGCCTCCGCCCGGTTCAGCCGCAGCAACCTCCGCCGGGGACTCATCGTCCTGGCGGCGGCGGTGGTGGTGGAGCTGGGGGCGGCGGTGGCGGGCCAGACCATCCGCTTCGGGGTGCTGATGCTCCTGGGCTGGTCCATGGTCCTCTACCACTTCACGGGGAAGCTCCTGCGGAAGCTGCCGGGGCCGGCCCTGGCTGTCTCCGCTCTGGTCCTCTTCTTCCTGACAGACTGGTGGACCGGCGTTACGCCGGTGTCCGTCCCATGGCTCTATCCCCTGGGGTTCACCGCCCCGGGGTTCGTCAGCGCCGACTACTTCCCCCTCCTGCCCTGGCACTTCCTCTTCCTCCTGGGCACGGTCCTGGGGGGATGGTGCCTGGACCACCGGGAGCACCGCCTGCTCCAGGCGAAGCTCCCCGCCGCCCTCACCTGGTGCGGGCGGCACAGCCTCATCATCTACGTTCTGCACCAGCCGGTCCTCTACGGCGTCAGCTATCTCATCTGGGGGTAATGCCAATGGCCTTCAACTGCACCCTGTGCTATCTGGAAAATGACCGGGGGGAGTATCTCATGCTCCACCGGGTGAAGAAGAAACACGACGTGAACCAGGACAAGTGGATCGGCGTGGGCGGCAAGTTCGAGGAGAACGAGAGCCCCGACGAGTGCCTGATCCGGGAGGTCCGGGAGGAGACCGGCCTCACCCTCACCGACTACCGCCTCCGGGGGATCGTCACCTTCGTCTCCCAGGGCTGGGAGACGGAGTACATGTTCCTCTACACCGCCACCGGCTGGACCGGGGAGCTGCTCGCCGACTGCGACGAGGGGACCCTGGAGTGGGTGGACAAGAAAAAGGTGGGGGACCTGCCCATCTGGAAGGGGGACGAGCTGTTCTTCCGCCAGATCGAGGACCCCAACAGCCCCTTCTTCTCCCTGAAGCTCAGTTACCGGGGGGACGAGCTGGTATACGCCGCCCTGGACGGAAAGGAGCTGGCCCTGTGAAGGAGAAACTGCTGGTCTCCGCCTGCCTGCTGGGGCGAAACTGCAAGTACAACGGCGGGAACAACTACACCCCCGCCGTGGAGGCCCTGAAGGAACGCTACGAGCTGGTGCCCGTGTGCCCGGAGTGCTTCGGCGGCCTGCCCATCCCCCATCCGCCCTCCGAGCGGGTGGGGGACAAGGTTCTCTCCAAAACCGGAGAGGACGTGACGGCGGCCTTCCGGCTGGGGGCGGAGAAAACATTGGAGGCCGCCCGCCGCCACGGGACCGCCCTGGCGCTGCTGAAGGAGCGGAGCCCCTCCTGCGGCTTCGGCGCTGTCTATGACGGCACCTTTACAGGTACCGTCGTCCCCGGAAACGGGGTGGCGGCGGAGCTGCTGGCGGAGAGCGGCGTGGCCGTCTACGGCGAGAGCCGTATTCAGGAGCTTCTGGATCGAGCATAGCGGGGAGGGGGAGACACATATGGCTATTTTCGGCGGACGGACGCGCCCTGCCCGGCAGGATGCGGCCCCCGCGGCAGAGGCCGGGGGCCAGCCGGGCCTCCCCGCCTTTCTCTCGGCGGCCCAGAGCGGCGAGGTCCTCTCCCCCCGGCGGCGGATGGGGCTCATTGTCCGGCTGAGCATCCCCTCCATCCTGGCCCAGGTCAGCTCCATCCTCATGCAGTATATCGACGCGGCCATGGTGGGCTCCCTGGGGGCCAGCGCCTCCGCCGCCATCGGCCTGGTGGCCAGCTCCTCCTGGCTCCTGGGCGGTCTGTGCACCGCCGCCGCCACCGGCTTCTCCGTCCAGGTGGCCCATATGATCGGGGCGGGACGGGACGGGGAGGCCCGGAACGTGCTGCGCCAGGCCCTGGTGTCCGCCCTGTGCATGGGGCTCCTGCTGGCGGCCATCGGCGCGTCTTTGAGCTTCCCCCTGCCGGTGTGGCTGGGGGGCGAGGCGGACGTGATCCCGGGAGCACGGTCCTACTTTCTGATCTACGCCTGCGGCCTGCCCTTCACCCAGCTGCGGCAGACCTGCGGCAGTATGCTCCAGTGCAGCGGCGACATGCGGACGCCTAGTCTTCTCAACGCCCTCATGTGCCTGTGGGACGTGGTGTTCAACAGCCTGCTGATCTTCCCCACCCGGACGGTGACGGTGCTGGGATTTTCCTTCACCATGTGGGGGGCAGGGATGGAGGTGGCCGGCGCTGCCCTGGGCACCGCCCTGGCGGAGGTGGTCACCGCCCTGTGCATGGTGGGCGCGGTGTGCCTCCGCTCTCCCCGGCTGCGTCTGGGCCTGGGGGGCAGCTGGCGCATGGAGAAGAAGTGCCTGACCACCGCCCTGCGGGTGGCGGTGCCCATCGCCTTTGAAAACTCCATTCTCTGTCTGGCCCAGGTGGTCACCACCACCATTGTGGCCCCCCTGGGGACCGTGGCGGTGGCGGCCAATTCCCTGGCCGTCACAGCAGAGAGCCTGTGCTACATGCCGGGCTTCGGCGTGGCCACGGCGGCCACCACCCTGGTGGGCCAGTCCCTGGGGGCCGGGCGGCGGGACCTGGCCCGGGACTTCGCCCGGTCCTCGGTGCTGCTGGGGGTTCTGGTCATGTCCGGGGCGGCCCTGGCCATGTTCCTGCTGGCCCCGGCGGTGTTCGCCATGCTCACCCCGGTGGAGGAGGTGCGGCGGCTGGGGACGGAGGTGCTGCGGATCGAGGCCTTTGCCGAGCCCCTGTACGCCGCCTCCATCGTCACCGCCGGGGCTCTCCGGGGCGCCGGGGATACCCTGGCCCCCAGCCTGATGAACTTCTGCAGCATGTGGGGGGTCCGGGTGCCCCTGTCCCTGCTGCTGGTGGGCCCCCTGGGGCTCCATGGCGTGTGGCTAGCCATGTGCATCGAGCTGTGCGCCCGGGGCGTGCTGTTCCTCATCCGCCTGGGCCGGGGCAAGTGGCTGCGGCGGAGCCTACTGAACTAAAAATGCCGTTACTTCCCCACTGCTCCGCAGTGTGAAAGTCCTCGCTGCGCAGCCGTCGGCGGCTTCGCCGCCCTACGGATGCGGCGTGCCCCTTGCGGGTGCTGCGCTCGCCGCACGCCTTGCGGAGCAAGGCTGTGCGGGGCATTCGATTGGATTCGAGGCGGGCTTTGCCCCCTCGAGCTCCCCCTGCGCTGCGCAGCTTTTTACTTCTGAAGGGAGTTCTTCGACACGCTGCGCGCCCCCGGCCTCCTCAATGGCGGCCGGGGGCGTTTTGCCTGTCATCGTAGCGCGGTTTTTATTTCCAGAGAATCCCAACTCTGCCTTGCGCCGCCGGTGGACGGGTGGTACAATAAATAAAATACCTCCTGTTCCGCCGGGCGGCGGCCCTATTTTTCGACAACTATTTGGAATATTTTGCAAAAATATTTCCGATCGTTTTGGTTCGAGGCATCCTGCACAACAAAAATTGAGAGGATGGAGGGCGATACCATGAGGCGAGGAGACCTGCTGCGGGCCCTGGAGAGCGGGGCGCTGCTGGACCGGCTGACGCCGGTCTACGGCAAGGACGCGCCGTCGGCGGCCTACCGGCTGCGGGAGCTGGCGCTGGAGTTTCAGGAGACCTTCCCCTGCGATGACGACGCGGAGACCCTGCTTTTCTCCACCCCCGGCCGCACGGAGCTGGGGGGCAACCACACCGACCACCAGCACGGCCACGGCCTGGCCGCCAGCGTGAACCTGGACACCATCGCCTGCGTGGTGCCCAACGGCAGCCGGACCATCCGCGTCAAGTCCCGCCACCACCGGATGGCGGAGGTGGACTTGGACGAGCTCAGCCGCCGTCCGGAGGAGACGGGGAACTCCGTGTCCCTGGTCCGGGGGGTGGCAGCCCGAATCAGCCAGCTGGGCTACCAGGTGGGGGGCTTTGACGCCTACACCACCACCCGTGTCCTCCGGGGCAGCGGTCTGAGCTCCTCCGCCGCCTTCGAGGTCCTGGTATCCACCATCCTCAACCACCTCTTCTGCGGCGGGGCGCTGACCACCACCCAGCTGGCCCAGATCAGCCAGTACGCGGAGAACGCCTACTTCGGCAAGCCCTGCGGGCTGATGGACCAGCTCTCCTGCGCCACCGGCGGCGTTATCGCCATCGACTTCAAGGACCCCGCCGCCCCCACCCTGCGGCAGGTCCAGGCGGATCTGGACGCCCTGGGCTACGCCCTGTGCGTCATCGACAGCCGGGCCAGCCACGCCGACCTCACCGCCGACTACGCCGCCATCACCCGGGAGATGTGCCAGGTGGCGGCCTGCTTCGGCCGGGAGGTGCTGGGGGACGTGGACCCCGACCAGTTCCGCCGGAGCCTGTCCACCGTCCGGGCCACCTGCGGCGACCGGGCTGCCCTCCGGGCCATCCACTTCTTCCAGGATGACCGGCGGGTGGAGCTGGAGCGCCGGGCCCTGGAGGCGGGGGACATGGACGCCTTCCTCCACCACGTCCGCCAGTCCGGCCGGTCCTCCTTCATGTACCTGCAGAACGTGTCCAACTACCGGGAGAGCCGCTCCCAGCCCATCGCCCTGCTGCTGGCGGTGGCGGAGGACCTGCTGGCGGGCCGGGGGGCCTGCCGGGTCCACGGCGGCGGCTTCGCCGGCACCATCCAGGCCTTCGTCCCCACCGACGCGCTGGAGAGCTTTGTGGCGGGCATGGAGACCGTCACCGGCCAGGGGGCCTGCCATGTGCTGAACTTCCGCCCGGTGGGCACCACCGTGCTGGTGCCGTAAGCGCCCAGCCCGCGCCCCAAATACTGAAAAGGAGAACGCCTTTCCATGCTTCATGAAACTGTGCTGCTCCAGGTCCCCGGGGCTGAGGGCCCCACGGAGCTGGTGACCTATGTCCCGGGCAACTTCCCGGAGCTGGGCCTGGACCGGCGGCGGCCCGGCCTGATCATCTGCCCCGGCGGCGGCTACGCCTTCCGCTCCGACAGGGAGGGGGAGCCGGTTGCCCTGCGCTTTGCCGGACTGGGCTACGCCGCCTTTATTTTAAATTACCACGTGGCGCCCCAGGGCCGCTGGCCCATCCCCCAGCGGCAGCTCCTGGCCGCTATCGACCATGTGCGGACGAACTGCGACGCCTACCATGTGGACCCCGGCGCCGTGGTGGTCATGGGCTTTTCCGCCGGCGGCCACCTGGCGGGCTGCGCCGGGACCATGTGGAACAAGCCGGAGATCTACCGGCCCCTGAAAAAGAAGTCCGCCGCCTTCCGCCCCGACGGCATGGTGCTCGGCTATCCGGTGGTATCCAGCGGAGAATTTGCCCACCGCGCCTCCTTTGTCAACCTGCTGGGGGACCGGTATGAGGAGCTGCTGGAGACCACTTCCCTGGAAAAACAGGTGAAAAAGCAGTCTCCCCCCGCCTTTCTCTGGCACACCGCCGACGACACCTCGGTGCCGGTGGAGAATACCTTCCTGCTGGAGAAGGCCCTTCAGGCCAAGAAAATCCCGGTGGAGACCCATATCTATCCCCATGGGAGCCACGGCCAGTCCCTGGCCGACCGGACGGTCTACTCCCCGGAGACCATGTGGATGCTGTCCGTGCCCTGCGCCAGCTGGGTGGAGCGCTGCGACAGCTGGCTCCAGCGAAATTTCGGATAGAGGAGACGCCGCCATGAAGTATTTCCGTGTTGCCCTGCTTCAGATGACGGCGGGGGCCTCCCAGGCGGAGAACCTGGAAAAAGGCCTGGCCTGGTGCCGCCGGGCCAAGGCCATGGGGGCGGACCTGGCCCTGTTCCCGGAGATGTGGAACTGCGGCTACGCAGTGGAGCGGCCGGATCTGGAGGCGCTGGCCATCCGCCGGGACGACCCGTTTCTCCTGGCCTTCCGGGACCTGGCCGCGGAGCTGGAGATGGCCATTGCCGTCACCTACCTGGAGCGGCAGGACCCCGCCCCCCGGAACACCGTCACCATTTTTGACCGCTTTGGCCGGGAGGCGCTGACCTACGCCAAGGTCCACACCTGCGACTTTGGGGACGAGAAAAAGCTGGGGCGGGGGGATCGTTTCCCCGTGGCCCAGCTGGATACCGCCGCCGGCCCGGTCCAGGTGGGGGCCATGATCTGCTATGACCGGGAGTTCCCCGAGAGCGCCCGGCTCCTCATGCTGGCGGGGGCGGAGATCATCCTGGTCCCCAACGCCTGCCCCATGGAGCTCAACCGCCTGACCCAGCTCCGGGCCCGGGCCTTTGAGAACATGGTGGGCGTCGCCACCGCCAACTACGCCTGGGGCCAGCCCGACTGCAACGGCCACTCCTCCGCCTTCGACGGCATGGCCTACCGCCCCGGGGAGGACGGCAGCCGGGATACCCTGGTGGTGGAGGCCGGGGAGAACGAGGGGATCTACCTGGCCCCCTTCCCCCTGGACGCCATGCGGGCCTACCGCTCAGAGGAGGCCCACGGCAACGCCTACCGCCGTCCCGGGCTGTACCGGGCCCTTGCCGACGAAGCCGTGTCGGAGCCCTTCCTCCGGGAGGACGCCCGCCGGTGAAGGACAGAGAAGATCCTCGGCCCGCCGCTCAGCGGGCCGAGGCTCTTTTACTTGTCAACGGACTCCCCCATCAGCAGCCCCCGGCGGTCCAACAGGTCCTCCAGGTCGCCGGGGGACAGGTCGTGGTCTACCACCGCCCTGCCGGCGGGGAGCTCTACCCGGGCCGCCGCCACGCCCTCACAGGCGGACAGGGCGGCGCTCAGCTCCCCCGCACAGGCGGCGCAGTGGTTTTTCGCCGCGCAGAAGCCGCAGCGGGCATAGGTTACAGAAAAGGTTTGCTCCACAGCCATCACCCCACCCTGCACGTGACGATCAGGCCGTCCACATTGTTGCCGGAGACGGTGTACTCCCCGTCGTCGGGGAGGTAAATCTCCGTCCCCTGGGCGTACCAAGCCTCGTACCGTCCGGAGGCGCAATCGATGGTCAGGTGGTCCCCCTCGAAGGTAAAGTCCTTCAGGTAGTCGATATACTCCTCCAGGCAGAGGTCCAGCTCCGCCATCTTGGTGGCATGGGGGACGCCCACATAGCGGAAATGCCATGGCTCGTCGTAGATGCCGGTGAGCTCCGCCTTGGCCTGGTCGTAGCGGACCACCCAGCCATAATTCTGGCAGTTTTCGTTGATCCAGGCGTACTCCCCGGTGCCGTCGTACTCACTGCTGGTGCCGTCGCTGTTGAGGACGGACAGGTCCACCACCAGGGCGGTGTGGTGCTCGCTGCCCCCGGGCTGGGCCACATACTTCTCCGCGTGGTCCAGGCCGCTGCGCTCCGCGCTCTGGTCAAAGAGGTGCTGCTGCTCCTCCGCCGTGCGGTAGCAGGCCACCACATTGATGGTCTTGCTCCCCCCCTGGGCCGCGAAGTCATCCAGCAGGGCGTTGAGCGCCTCCATGGCCGCAGGGGCCAGGTACAGCTCTGTGGAGCGGATGTAGTAGCTGTCGCTCTTCTCCTCATAGAGGCTCACCAGCTCCTGGTCCTCCGGGAAGTGATAGTCCGTCCAGTTGTTCACCAATATCAGCTCCCCGGTGTATATGGCCTCCTCCCCCAGGTCCGTCAGGGTGCAGGCGATACCGGAGTCCGTGGTCATGTCCTCCGGCGGGGGCTCCGACTCGTCTCCCGTCCCGGGAGACTCCGCGCCGCCGGAACCGCTCCCGCCGTCAACGTCCTGACTGTCCGGCTCAGCGGGCGTCTGCTCCCCGCCCAGCATGGGGCGGAGGAGAAAAAAGTACCCCGCCGCCAGCGCCGCAATCAGAACAATAAGGATCAGCAGCGGCGGGATATAGGTGCCCCGCCGTCTGCCGCGATAAGGTCTGCTCATAGGAAAATGCCTCCTGTTCTTCTTCCCGGTTGATCTATGTGTTCCACTGAATGGAGCAGATCCGGCTGCTGCCGCTGGCCCAGCAGACCAGGCGCACCGGCAGGGTCTGCCCGTCGTAGGTGAAGCTCACCTCCGCCGCGGAGGCGAAATCGCCGCTGTTGCGCAGCTGACCCTCGGTGTTCTCCAGGATGCTCTGGATATACTGGCTGCGCCAGGAGGCGTCCACGCCGTCCAACCCCCAGTAGTCCCGCCAGGCGGTGCCGAAATTCATCGCGCCGTTGATCCCCCAGCTGGGGGCGCTGCCCCGGGTCCAGCGGAGGGTGAGGATCAGGATACGCCCGGTCTCCGCGTCCACCGCCAGGCTCACGGTATAGGGTGCGCAGGTGAGCTCCATGTAGTACAGGGTAAAGCTCACCTGGCTCTCCTGGTCGATATAGATGACCTCCCGCTGGCTGGTGAGCTCCACCACGTCCGTGTCGGACCACAGAGTGGGCAGGGCGCCCAGCCGCTGCAGCACCCGCAGCTCCGACTGCGCCGCCGACAGGCGGGCGCTCCACTTCTGGGCGTTCTTCTCTGCCTCGGCCTGCACATCGGCGGCGGCATTCTCCAGCTCCGCCTCCATGGAGACCGATATCTGGGCCTCCCCCTCCACCAGGGCCACCCGGACCTGACCGGCCCCGGCGTCCTCCAGGTCCAGCCAGCTCAGGTCGCCGCTCCGCAGGAGCAGCAGCTTCTCCGGCACCGTCAGCCGGATGCTGTCGGCAAACAGCTCCCGCTCCTCCTCCCGGACAATGTTGGGCGTATCCAGGAGGGCGCGGTCATCCCACTGGGAGAGCTGGGCGGGTAGAAAAAAGGCCAGGACCACCAGCAGGGCCGTCAGAGGCAGGGCCACCGCCAGGGGATGCTTTTTCAGTTTACTCATGTCGAGCCCCCTTCAACGTGACCTCCACAGTGGTCCCCACGCCCTCCTGGCTGGTGAAGCGGAGGACCCCGCCGTGGACGGCGGCGATCTCCTTGCACAGAGCCAGGCCCAGCCCGGCGCCGCCCTCGGCCCGGGACCGGGACTTGTCCACCATATAAAAGGGCTCGGTGATCCGGTCCAGCTCTGACGCCGGAATGCCCCGGCCGTGGTCCGTCACCGCCAGGCGGTAGCCATTTTCCGTCGGCGCGCCCTCCAGCAGCACCTCCCCGCCGGGAGAGGACGCCTTCCGGGCATTGTCCAGCAGGTTCATCAGCAGGGTCTGAAGCAGGGCGGTTTCACCGGGGATCTCCCCCGCCTCCCCGCGGACTGTCAGCGTCAGGCCCGCCTTTTCCATGGCCGGCTGGGCCGCCCTGGCGGCGGACTGGCACAGCTCCCCCATGGCCACCGGCCCCCCGTCGGCGGCGCTGTGGCCCGCCACCAGCAGGCTCATGAGGGACAGGGAGAGCTTTTCCAGCCGCTTGCCCTCGGAGAAAATATAGCTGGCGGCCCTAAAGCGCATATCCTGGCTCAGCTCCCGGCTTCGGAGCATGTCGGCGTAGCCGATGATGGAGGTGAGGGGCGTCTTCAGCTCATGGACGAAGCTGGCGGTAAACTCCTCCTGCCGGTGCTTGGCGTCCTCCAGCTCCTCCACGGTCCGGCCGATGGCGTCGGCCATGCGGTTGAAGCTGTCCGCCAGCTCATGGATCTCATCCCCGCTCCCCACCTGGGCCCGGGCAGAGTAGTCCCCGGCGGCCAGGGCCGCCGCGGTCTTTCTCAGGCTGCGGATGGGCCGGGTCAGCCAGTTGGACAGGAGGTAGAGCACCAGCCCGCTGACCGCCACGACAGCCAGCAGCAGGTACCGGTAGTACCGGTAGTGGGTCTCCCGGTCGGTGAAGAGGCTGGTGATGTCCCGGACGGTCTCCAGGTACAGCGCCCCGTCGGTGAGGGACACGGTGCCGGCGCAGTGGACAAAGATGCCGTCCTTCTCCTGCCGGATGGTGTAGCCGGTGGACTGCTCGTCAATGCTCTCCAGCAGCTCCCGGTCACTGGCGGCCGACAGGGCGGAGTAGATGGGCCGGCCGGACTCGGTGGTCACCTGGAACTGGCGATTCTCAAAAAAGGGGTCCTCCTCCAGGGTGCGGGCCACCCGGCGGCCGGCGGTGTCGATGTTCTCCAGGGTGACGCCCTTGGCGGCGCACACCGCCTCGTAGGAGATCCGCAGCATCTGCATCTCCTCCTGGGCCACGCCAATCTCCCGCTCCAGAGCGGAGCGGAAGGACAGGGACACCAGCAGGTAGCTGCCCGCGCTGAAGGAGGCCACCAGGATGCACAGTGTGGCCAGGGTGACCTTCCAGGAGAATCTCATTCCTTGACCTCCAGGCGGTAGCCCACCTTGTACACCGCCGTGATCCGCTCCTGCCAGCCCAGCTTCTTCCGCAGGCGCTGGACATGAAGGTCCACGGTACGGCTGTCGCCCATGTAGTCGCTCTCCCACACCCGCTCATAGATGGTCTCCCGGAACAGGGCGATGTTCTTGTTCTGCAGGAACAGCAGCAGCAGGGCGTACTCCTTGGCGGTGAGAGGCACCGGCTTGCCGTCCCGGGTCACCACCCGGGACTGGGTGTCCACCGTCACGTCTCCCACCACGATCCTGCTCTCGGTCTTGTGGTAGCGGCGGAGCACCGTGGCCACCCTGGCCAGCAGCTCCGCGATCTCAAAGGGCTTGACGATGTAGTCGTCGGCCCCCAGCTTCAGCCCCTTGATCTTGTCCTTCACAGCGTCCCGGGCGGTGATGAAGATCACCGGGATCTCCAGGGGCGCTATGTACTCCATAAGCTCAAAGCCGTCGATCCCCGGCAGCATCACATCCAGCAATATCAGGTCGTAGCGCCGCTCCCCCACGGCGTCTGCCGCCGCCGTGCCGGAGGAAAGGCAGTCGCAGCTGTACCCCGCCGCCGTCAGGCTCATGTCCAGCAGGTCGGCAATGGGCTTTTCATCCTCTACAATCAAAATTTTAATCATTATCTTTCCTCTTTACGCCTCTATGCCCCGCCGGCAGCCGCCGGCGGGCCTCGCTCCCGGAAGGTTTATCCGTCTGCTACAGTATACCCCGGGACCCCGCCCGGGGTCAACACCCTGTCCGCAAAATCGGCCAGGCCGTTCCCGCCCGCCCCACTTGAATCGTCTCGCACAAAAAAGGCCGCGAGGCCGGAGGCCCAGAAGGGCCTCTGACCTCGCGGTATGCTTTTGCGATTGGCTGCCGGCGGGCTGTCAGGCGAGGGAGAGGGTCAGCTCCGCCCTGCCGCCGTGTCCGGTGTTGGAGAGGCGGAGGACCCCGCCGTGGCGCCGGGCGGTCTGACCGGCGAAAAACAGCCCCATCCCCATGTGCCCCTCCTGTGGGCGGCTGGCGTCGCTGGTGTAGAAGGCCTGCTCCCCCCTGGCCAGGGCCTCGGGGGAGAAGCCCGGCCCGGTGTCCTCCACGGCGATGGTCAGCGTCTTTTCATCGGCGGAGACCGCAAGGGATACCGCGCCGCCCGCCGGAGTGTACCGGGCCGCGTTGTCCAGCAGGTTGCTCACCGCCCGGTCCAGGCTGGCCCGGTCCACGGTCAGGCTCAGGGCCGGGGCCGCGGGACACCGGAACGCGATTTGCTTCCCGGCGCAGAGGCTCTGGCCGATCCCTCTCCAGCCGTCCACCAGGTCCTCCAGGCTGACAACCTCCCTTTCCCGGCCCGGCGCCATATCCCGGCCGGTCATGGCCCGCAGCTGTGCCACATAGTCCTGGAGCCGGAGGGCGCTGTGGAGGATGGCGTCGGCCATCTCCCGCTGGGGCGGGGTGAGCGGGTCCTCCTCCAGCAGCTCCGCGTTGCCGCTGATGACGGTGAGGGGCGTCTTGAGGTCGTGGGTCAGGGCGGCCAGCTCCAGGTCCCGCTGCCGCTCCATGGCCCACTGGCTCTCCAGGGACCGGGCCAGATCCGCCCGGAGCTGGTCCATGGCCTCCAGGGTCTCCCCGAACTCCCGCACCCGGGCCCTGCCGGGCAGGGGCACGTCCAGCCGCCGCTGGGCGATGGTCTCCGCGGCGGCGGTGAGGAGGGCGGCGTCCCGGCGGAGGAGGCCCGCGAAGTGCCGGGTGGAGACCGCCCCGGCGGCCAGCCAGGACAGGAGCAGCACGATGGTGGCGCAGCTCTGGAACTCCGGCAGCCGCCGCTGGAGCACCTCGGCCCCGTAGGGCATGGAGTAGTCGTATTGCAGAACGCATGTCGTGCCGTCGGGCAGCCGGACCAGCTGGTGGTACTGGGAGTAGAAAAAGCCCGGGTGGACGGTCTCCCCGTCCAGGGCGGCTTGGGCGTAGCCCAGGTGGCGTTCATCCATATTCCCGGGGTCCGCCACCCGGCCCCCGCCGTCGAAGAGGACCCAGCGGTAGTAGTAGGGGATGTCCGCCGTGTCCAGCTCTCCGGCGGAGAGGGCCTCCATCACCGCCCCCACCCCCACCGCGGCGGTGTTGGCCGGGTAGACGACGCCCATCCGCATCAGAACGGTCATCCCTCCCCACCAGAGGACGGCCAGTACCAGGACGGCCCCGCCGGTGGTGAGCAGGTACCGCCAGAACAGGGATGTGAGGCCGCTCCGCCGCCTCAGACGCTTTTCCACTTGTAGCCCACCCCCCACACGGTCTCGATGGGGTTGATCCCCGCCGGGCGCAGCTTGGCCCGGATGTTCTTGATGTGCTCGGTGACGGCGGAGGCGTCCGCCGTGCCGTCGTACCCAAAGGCCGCCTCGTAGAGCTGCTCCTTGGAGAAGGTCTGCCCCGGGCGCATGGCCAGGTGCTCGCAGATAGCGTACTCGCTCCTGGTCAGCTTGATGGGGGCGTCCTGATAGAAAACGGCCCGCTCTCCCAGGTCGAAGTCCAGGCCGCCCCGGCGCAGGCGGGCGCGGGGGGTGCGCTGCTCCCGGCGCAGGTGGGCCGCCACCCGGGCCCGGAGCTCCGCCACCCGGAAGGGCTTGGTCAGGTAGTCGTCGCCCCCCAGGCCCAGGCCGGTGAGCACATCCGCCTCCCCGGTCTTTGCCGTCAGGAAGAGGATGGGGCAGTCCGCCAGCCCCCGGACGCGGCGGCAGGTGGCGAAGCCGTCCTCCCCGGGCATCATCACATCCAGCAGGATGCAGTCCGCCCACCGGCAGGCCGCCTCGTCCACCTGATCGCCGCTCAGGCGGGTGGAGACCTGGTGCCCGTCCCGCTCCAGGGCGGTCCTCAGCAGGGCGCACAGGTCCCTGTCGTCGTCCACCACCAGGATATGGGCCATAACGTCACCTCAGTTCAGCAGAAGGTAGAGCCCCCAGGAGAGGGCGTAGAGCAGATAGATGTGGGCGGGATAGAAGGCATAGAACAGCGCCTTGTGCCCCCGGCCCCGCTGGCCATTATACCACAGCATCAGGGGCGCCGCCAGTATGCCGTAGATCTCGTAGTAGCGGGTGAACAACTGCCACCAGGCGAAGTCCGGCATCACGGAGGAGACTATGAGGCCCATATAGATCACCCCGTAGAGCACATAGTAGACGGAGAAGGCCGCCACCTGGACCTTCCGGCGCCTCCGGAACAAGTAGAGGACCAGACCCATCACCAGCACGGGCCAGCCGCTGTCCCCGGTGGTGCCCCATGTGGGCAGGACCGAGTAGGCGGCAAAGCCCAGCGGCGTGGCCAGAGCGGGAAAGGCCACAGACAGCTGGCTTGCCAGGATGGGCCAGGCCAGGGGGAGGATCACCGCCGCCAGGCCGGGCAGGACCTTTTTCTGTCCCAGCCAGTCGATGCCCTGCCAGATCACCATGAGCACCGCGAAGGTGGTCATCATGCCGTTCCCCGGGTAGAACCCGTCGGGCCGCACCAGGATGCCGCCGAAGGCCATGAAGAACAGCAGGGCGGACATGGCGGCGGAGAGGACATAGACCTTGGCGAAGTACTTCTTCCGGCTGCGGGTGTGGGTGAAGCCCTCCACCAGACAGAAGAGGAACAGGGGGGCGCTCACCCGCCCTACCATGCTGAACCACTCCGGGACGGCCCCGGTGAAGCCGAAGAAGTAGTGGATGTGGTCCAGCACCATGGTGACCAGGGCGATCCATTTCAGGCCGGTCTCGGTCAGCCCCGCGGAGGGTTTCAGTGTGTGTGTCGTTTCCATAGCGAAGTATCTCCTTTTTCGTTGCTGCCGCTATGGTAACAAGCAATTATCAGGAAAGTATCAGGAGGGGCAAAAATTTCCCGGCAGCCGGACCGGCCGCGGGATCCCCCGAAGCAGCGCGCCCCAAATAAAGCGCGCGCGTTCCGATCCTCTTGATCAATGGGCCGCGCCTTGGACCGCAAAAGCGGCCGCTGGCGGCCTGATGATTCCCATCAGCGCCGCCAGCGGCCATGTGCAAGCGGCGCGGAAAAGCGAAACGGCCTGGATTTGACCGCGCTGCCTGCTCACAAATTCACCAATTTTTTCAACTTTTCTCTGCTCCCTGTACGCCCGCCTGCATCCCGGCAGCCGCCTGGGGTCCGCGGGGCGAGCCTCCGCAGGCGTCCGGAGCAGAGGGAGCCGACCCATTCGGGCGGGGGCCGAAGCCCCCGCCCGATCATTACTTGATCGCCTTGGTCTCCACTTCTTCCTTCAGCAGGGCGGCGAAGTTGTCAAAGCTCATGGCCCCCAGGTCCTCGCCGGTGCGGTGGCGGGGGGAGACTGTGCCGTTCTCCATATCCCGGTCGCCCACAACCAGCATATAGGGCACCTTCTCCAAGGTGGCCTCCCGGATCTTCTTGCCGATCTTCTCGCTGCGGTGGTCCACCTCCGCCCGGAAGCCCAGAGCGTCCAGCTTCCGCTGAACCTCGTCGGCGTACCCGGAGGCCCGGTCGGTGACGGGCAGAATCTTTACCTGCACGGGGCTCAGCCAGGCGGGGAAGGCGCCGGCGAAGTGCTCGGTGATGACGCCGATGAACCGCTCGATGGAGCCCAGGAGGGCCCGGTGGATCATGACAGGGCGGTGCTTCTCCCCGTCCTCCCCCACGTACTCCAGCTCGAACCGCTCGGGCATCTGGAAGTCCAGCTGGATGGTGCCGCACTGCCAGGTCCGGCCCAGGGAGTCCGCCAGATGGAAGTCCAGCTTCGGGCCGTAGAAGGCGCCGTCCCCGGCGTTGATGACGAAGTCCTTGCCCATCTCCTCGATGGCCGCCTGGAGGGTGGCCTCGGCGAACTGCCAGTCCTTCTCGTCGCCCATGTGGTCCTCGGGCATGGTGGACAGCTCGATCTGGTAGGTCAGGCCGAAGGTGGAGTACATCTCGTCGAAGAGCTTCACCACGTTCTTGATCTCGTCCTTCATCTGGGCGGGGGTCATGAAGATGTGGGCGTCGTCCTGGGTGAAGCAGCGGACCCGAAACAGGCCGTGGAGGGCGCCGCTCATCTCGTGGCGGTGGACCAGGCCCAGCTCCGCCATCCGCAGGGGCAGGTCACGGTAGGAGTGGGGCTCGTTCTTGTACACCAGCATGCCGCCGGGGCAGTTCATGGGCTTGACGGCGTAGTCCTCCCCGTCGATGACGGTGGTGTACATGTTGTCCTTGTAGTGGTCCCAGTGGCCGGAGCGGTGCCACAGCTCCTGGTTGAGGATGATGGGGGTGGCGATCTCCACATAGCCGTACCGCTTGTGGCACTGCCGCCAGTAGTCCAGCAGGGTGTTTTTCAGCACCATGCCCTTGGGCAGGAAGAAGGGGAAGCCCGGACCCTCTTCCGCCATCATGAACAATCCCAGCTCCTTGCCCAGCTTCCGGTGGTCCCGGCGCTTGGCCTCCTCCAGCCGCTCCAGGTAGGCGTCCAGCTCCTCCTTCTTGGGGAAGGCCACGCCATAGACCCGCTGGAGGGTCTGGCGGTTGGAGTCGCCCCGCCAGTAGGCGGCGTTGCAGGCGGTGAGCTTGATGGCGTTGCCCTTGATCCGGCCGGTGGAGTCCACGTGGGGACCGGCGCACAGGTCCACGAACTCGCCCTGCTTGTAGAAGCTGATGACCGCGTCCTCCGGCAGGTCGTTGATGAGCTCCACCTTGTAGGGCTCGCCCTTCTCCTCCATGAAGCGGATGGCCTCCTCCCGGGGCAGCTCGAACCGCTCCAGCTTCAGCTTCTCCTTGCAGATCTTCCGCATCTCCGCCTCCAGCTCCTCCAGCTCCTTCTCGGAGAAGGGCTCGGGGGTGTCGAAGTCGTAGTAGAAGCCGTTGTCGATGGCCGGGCCGATGGCCAGCTTCACCTCCGGGTGGAGCCGCTTCATGGCCTGGGCCAGCACGTGGGAGCAGGTATGCCAGTAGGTTTTCCGGTACTCCTCGTTCTCAAAGGTATACTGCTTGTTTTCTTCCGCCATTTTGATTGCCTCCTGTTGAATTTTGTCGGGGCAAAACGAAAAAACGCTTCACCCCTGATCGTTCAGGGGTGAAGCGATTATGCTCCACGGTTCCACCCTGCTTGCGGCCGGAAGGGCCGCCGCTTTGTGTCCCTCTGTAATGGGAGGGTCCCATCCCGGTCATCCCGGGCCGCTCGGGAGTGGTACCGCCCGCCGTCTGCCGTAAAGCCCTTTCACCTGTCGGGCCTCTCTCTGCACGGAGAGCTGCGGGCTCTTCTCCGTCATCGCTGTTTTTTCACGGGTACTATACCACCGAGCAGTAAAATTGTCAATGAAAATTTCTGGCACAGCGCCGCCTAAATGATAACCATTTCCCATTTCTCGCGTATTGGTAAAAGAAAGCGCACCGATTTTTAAAGTCTGTGCGCTTTCTTGTGCGCTTTTGAAAAGCTTCGCTATGTCATTTCTGCCGTGAAAGTTCAAAAAAGGCTTGAAATCTTGCGATTTCAAGTCTTTTGGGCAGGGACGGATAAAATCGACATTTTAGTGGAGAAAAATGCCGCCCGCAGGGCGGCCTACCAACTGCGAGCCCAGCGCAGTACCCGCAAGGGGCACGCCGCATCCGTAAAGCTCCACCGCCTAGCGGCAATGTCGCTAACGGCCGCGCGGCGGGTCGCAGTTGGAAAGGAGGAGCAGCGGCGTGAGCGCGCTCTGACTTTTAAAAAAAGTCGGAGCAAGCGATACACAGCTTGCTCCGACGTGGTCCGAGTGACTGGATTCGAACCAGCGGCCTCTTGAACCCCATTCAAGCGCGATACCAAACTTCGCCACACCCGGATATGTCTTATCTTGTTGCCAGCTTAAGTATGATAGCACACTTCCCCCAAACATGCAAGCCTTTTTTTCATTTTTCCGGAAAAATTTTGTCCGCCGTCAGAGGGCCCCAATTTCCGCCGGAGGAAGCGGCAGACCAGCCCGCGAAACCCCCGCGGGCCAGCGGCATCCGCCGCCTGACCCGCGGGGGTTCACTTGCTGTTTTCTCAACGCGTCTTCCCTCCAGGCTTTCGCCGCCGGGTACGTCACCTCCGGCTGGGAAAGGGGAAGATCACTTGGCGTACTCGACCACCTTGGTCTCCCGGATCACGTGGACCTTGATCTGGCCGGGGTACTCCAGCTCGTTCTCGATGCGGTTGGCCAGCTCCCGAGCCAGAATGACCATCTGATCCTCGCTGACCTGCTCAGGCTTGACCATGACGCGGACCTCCCGGCCGGCCTGGATGGCGTAGGACTTCTCCACGCCGGGGTAGGTGCCGGTGATCTCCTCCAGCTTCTCCAGGCGCTTGATATAGTTCTCCAGATTCTCCCGCCGGGCGCCGGGGCGGGCGGCGGAAACCGCGTCGGCGGCCTGGACCAGGCAGGCCTCCAGGGTCCTGCACTCCACGTCCCCGTGGTGGGCCTGGATGGCGTTGAGCACATCCTCCTTCTCCCGGTACTTCCGGCAGAACTCTACGCCCAGATTCACGTGGGTGCCCTCGAACTCGTGGTCCAGGGCCTTGCCGATGTCGTGGAGCAGGCCGGCCCGCTTGGCCATGTTCACGTCCACCCCCAGCTCCGAGGCCATGAGGCCGGCGATGTGGCTGACCTCGATGGAGTGCTGGAGGACGTTCTGGCCGTAGCTGGTGCGGTAGTGGAGCCGGCCCAGCATCTTCTGGACCTCCGGGTGGAGGCCCCGGACGCCGGTCTCCAGCGCGGCGCGCTCGCCCTCGCTCTTGATGACGGCGTCCACCTCCCGGCGGGCCTTCTCCACCATCTCCTCGATGTGGGTGGGGTGGATGCGGCCGTCGGCGATGAGCTTCTCCAGAGCCACCCGGGCCACCTCCCGGCGGACGGGCTCAAAGCAGGAGACGGTAATGGCCTCCGGCGTGTCGTCGATGATCAGGTCCACGCCGGTGAGGGTCTCGATGGTGCGGATGTTGCGGCCCTCCCGGCCGATGATGCGGCCCTTCATCTCGTCGTTGGGCAGGGGGACGACGCTGACGGTGACCTCGGCCACGTGGTCCGCGGCGCAGCGCTGGATGGCGGTGGCCACGATCTCCCGGGCCTTCTGGTCCGCCTCCTCCTTGGCGCGCTGCTCGATCTCCTTGATCTTCATCGCCGCCTCGTGGGTCACCTGGGACTCCACCTGGGCGATGAGGTAGTTCTTCGCCTCCTCGGCGGTGAAGCCGGAGATTCGCTCCAGCATCTCCGTCTGGGCGCGCTTGATGCCCTGGATCTCCTCCTGCTCCTGGTCCGCCTGGGCGTGCTTCTGGGCCAGGGCCTCCTCTTTCCGCTCGATGTTCTCCGTCTTGCGGTCTAAGGACTCCTCCTTCTGCTGCAGCCGCCGCTCCTGCTTCTGCAGGTCGGCGCGGCGGGACTTTTCTTCCTTCTCATATTCGCTGCGGGCGCGTAAGATCTCTTCCTTTGCCTCCAGCAGGGCCTCCCGCTTCTTGCTCTCCGAGCTCTTGATGGCCTCGTTGATGATGCGGCGGGCTTCCTCCTCCGCGCTGGAGATCTCCTTCTCTGAAACCTTTTTCCGATAGCTGATACCGAGAGGGAAGAAAATAATGGCGGCAGCCACAAAGGCGATCACCGCGGCGATCACCAGGTGGATGACTTGAAATTCCATTATTCACTTTTCCTCCTATAAGATTAGGGTATATCCTTGGACCCGCCGCCCCGGCGATGACGCTGTCGCCGGAACAGGCAGAAATGATCGGCGGATACTCCCGCCATCCCCGGGGGCTCCGGCCCGATCCCGGGACCCCCGGAGCGGAGTCCCGACGGGTCTGCCGCTCCTGGTGGGCATGGCATATCCGCCGAAAATGATCCTATTCAATAATACTCGCTCCACCCGCTCCCTGTCAAGTCAAAATCCACCGGGACATGGATAAATCGCACAAAATCAAAAACCAGGGCCGCCGGATTTCCGGCGGCCCCTCAGTGTGTCGAAAAAGCCTCGCAGAGTTCCGCTGCCCGCAGGCGGCGGAAGAAAAGCTACAACCGCAGGGTTCCCTCCTCGCGGCGTAGCCGCTGCGGCCTACGCTGCAAACATGCCACC
>NBJMC04201__coassemble_642_pt1 | contig 23951 bp, 22 predicted proteins | sample NBJMC04201__metabat2_low_PE_006 | metagenome-assembled genome bin NBJMC04201 | reverse complement strand
TGGTGCGGTTGCCCTCCGCGTTGGGGATGACGACGGCCTCGCCGCCCTCCATCACTGCCACGCAGGAGTTGGTAGTACCTAAATCGATGCCGATGACTTTAGACATAATGATTGCCTCCTATATCTATGGAAAATATTTTTAACAAAGAATGGGTGGAACTCTATTGAATCGGGAAAGGGGCGCCTCAGTTGGCCACCTGAACGGTGGCGCAGCGGATGACCCGCTCGCCCAGCAGAAAGCCCTTTTGAAAGACCTGGGACACAATGCCCTCTCCCAGGTTCTCGTCGTCCACATGCATCACGGCGTTGTGGCGGGCGGGGTCGAAGGGCTGGCCCTGGGGGTCGTCAATGGTGACGCCCATCTTCTCCAGCACATTCCTGAGCTGGTTGAAGATCATGACCATGCCCTGCTTGTGGACGTTGTCCTCGTCCCCGGTCTGGGACGCGGCCCGCTCCAGGTTGTCGTAGACCTCCAGGAACTTGGCGATGGTATCCAGCTTGGCGTCCTGATAGATGGTCTCCTTCTCCCGGGTGGTGCGCTTGCGGTAGTTGTCGTACTCCGCCGCCAGACGCAGGTGCTGGTCATGGAGGGAGGACAGCTGCCCGGCCAGGGCCTCCATCTTCTCCATCTGCTCCCGGGTGACGGTGAAGGTCTCCGGCGTCTCCTCCTGCCGGTACTCCTCCGTCACCTCCTGGGGCTGCTGGGCCTCCTGGGGGGCCTGCTCCTGCTCCCCGGCGGGGGAGGGGTTTTTCTCTTTCTTGCTCACGGTATATCGTCCTCCTTGGGGGGTAACTGGTTATTTTTCCCGAACATTTTCGTCAGGCTCTCGGCAAAGTAGCTCAGCCGGGCGGCCACGGCGGCGTAATCCATCCGGGTGGGACCCACCACGCCGATGAGCCCCCGCATATTGTCCCCGATGTCATAGCTGGCCACCACCACGCTGGCGTCCCGCAGGGCCTCGTTGACGTTCTCCGGGCCGATGAGGATCTGCATCCGGGTGTTCTCGTCCAGCACCGGCAGGTCCTCCTTCTGGTCCGTCAGCAGGCTCATGAGCCCGTCGGCCCGGCTCAGGTCCTGGAACTCCGGCTGCCGCAGCAGCTGGCTCTGTCCGGTGGTGAACACATGGCTGCGCTGGGAACTGTCGATGACGTCCACGGCGTACTCCACCGCCTGAGACAGCGGCATGAACAGCTCGCCGCCCAGCTGGCCCGTCAGGGCCATCAGCTTCTCCCCCATCTCCTCGGCGCTGATGCCGGTGAAGTGGGTGTTGAGCAGGTTGGCCAGGGCCGGGAGCTGCCCGCCGTCCACCGGCAGGCCGCAGCGGATGATCTGACTCTTGACCCGGCTGTCGTCGGTCATCACCACGGCGATGAAGCTGCCGCCGTCCACCGGCAGCAGGTCGTAGCGCCGGATGGTGACGGCGCTCTTGCCCGAGGCCACGGCGTAGGCGGGATAGCTGACAATGGAGGACACCACCTGGCCCGCCTGGGCGATGACGTTGTCCAGTCCCTGCATCCTTCCCTGGAGAGCCTCGTTGATCTCCGCCGCCTCCTGAGCCGACACGCTCTTCTTTTCCATCAGCTCATTGACGTACAGCCGGTACCCTTTCGGGGAGGGAACCCGGCCGGCGGAGGTGTGGGGCTGCTCCAGGTAGCCCATCTCCACCAGGTCCGCCAACTCGTTGCGGATGGTGGCGGAGCTGACAGAGCCGCCCATGGACTGGGCGATGAACTTCGAACCCACAGGCTCCGCCGTGTCGATGTATCGCTCGGTGACCACCTTCAGTATTTGTTTTTTTCGGGCGGTCAATTCCATAGCCGAACTCCTTTAGCACTCCTTTCCCTTGAGTGCTAAACGCAGTGTATCACCAATATTCCCCATTGTCAATATGCTTTCCCCGCCTTCCCCGTGAACAAATTGTAAATTCAAATCAAGGGGGCGGCAAGGGGCCGCCCCCAGCGCTCCGGCAGAGGCGCGGCCCCCGCCGGGCGCCGGTCCACGGCGGCCTTTTCCCCTCCTGGGTGTTGCAATGGCGCTGAAATTCTGCTACACTACAGACAAGCACAAGCGCAGAAAGGAAAGAGGTACGGTATGCGCGTTCTGATTTTGAGCTGCAACACGGGCGAGGGGCACAACTCCTGCGGCAGGGCGATTCAGGAGGCCTTCCGAGGCCAGGGAATCGACTGCGAGATGGTGGACGCCCTGAGCTTTATTTCCCCCAGCGTCTCCCAGCTGATCTCCTCCAGCTTTAACCGGATCTACCGGTACACCCCCGGCCTGTTCAGCCGGGGATACCGCTACGCCGAGGCCCACCCCGGGATGTTTCGGGACGGGACCCTGGTGGACCGGGCCATCACCGCCGGGGTGGAGCGCACCTACCGCTACATCCAGGATGGGGCGTACGATGTGGCGGTCTGCACCCATGTCTTCACCGCCATGATCGCCACAGAGGTCCTCCGCCGGCACGCCCCCTCCCTCCAGACCTACTTCGTGGCCACAGACTACACCTGCAGCCCCAGCTGCGGCGAGAGCGAGCTGGACGCCTATTTCATCCCCGACGAATGCCTGGCGGATGAGTTCGCCGGTCAGGGCATCCCACGCCGCAAGCTGGTGGCCAGCGGCATCCCCATCCGTCAGGCCTTTTACGCCTCCGTGGAGCGGGAGGCGGCCAAGGCCAGCCTCTCTCTGCCCCCGGACTGCCGCCATCTGCTGATCATGTCCGGCAGCATGGGCTGCGGCCCCATTCCCACCCTGGTCCGCCTCATTGCCGGCGGTATGTCGGAGGACTGCCGCGTGAGCGTGGTCTGCGGCAGCAACCAGCGGCTGTACAGGGCTATGGAGCAGGAGTACGCCGGCGACCCCCGGGTCCAGATTCTCGGCTACCGCAAGGACGTTCCCCTGCTCATGGACAGCGCCGACCTGTATATGACCAAGCCCGGTGGCATCAGCACCACGGAGGCCGCCAGCAAGCGCCTCCCCATGGTGCTGGTCAACGCCGTTGCGGGGTGCGAGACCTACAACATGCGCTACTTCATCCATCTGGGGGCCGCCGCCACGGCGGACACTCCGGAGGAGCTGGCCGGCCTGGCCCTTGCCCTCCTGACGGACCCGGCGGAGCTGGGGCGCATGTCGGACGCCTACCGGTCCCCCGCCCCGGCAGCGGAGGTCATTCGGGACCACATACTGGCCCGCTATCAGGCGCTCAGCGCCCAGCGACCTGCCGCCGCAGCGGCGTCTGTCGCCCCACCGGGATCGTAATACGCAAAGGAATTAGGAAAGAAAAGAGCCCGCGAGCTTCCGCTCCCGGGCTCTCCTTATTTCGTTTGACACAGGAACCCGCTCAGGCCACCACCACGGGGGCAACCTTGCCGGTATCGTGGATGTTGACGATGAGCTTCCGGGGACACTTCTCCACGCAGATCCCGCAGGAGGTGCACTTGTCGTAGTCGATGACCGCCACGTTCTTGGACACGGTGATGGCCCCGGAGGGGCAGTTGCGCTCGCACAGCTTGCAGCCGATGCAGCTGATGGCGCAGTGGGCCTTGGCCTGGACGCCCTTCTCCTTGTTGGCGCAGGGCAGCACGATGTCCACGTTGTAGGGCATGCTGACGATGACCTTCTTCGGGCACACGGCGGCGCACTGCATGCAGCACACGCACTTCTCCCGGTCCACCTCCGCCACGCCCCGGCTGTTGATGTGGATGGCGTCGAATTTGCAGGCCTTGACGCAGGAGCCCAGCCCCAGGCAGCCGAAGGTGCAGTCCAGGGGGCCGTCCCCCGCCACCTTCATGGCGGCCACGCAGTCGGTGAGGCCCACGTACTTGTCGAACTTGTGCCCGGCCCGGTCCCCGCCGGCGCAGCGGACGAAGGCCACCCGGCGCTCCACCGGCTTGACCTCCACCCCCATGATGGCGGCGATGCGGGCAGTCTTCTCCCCGGTGTTGCTGGGGCAGGCGTTCACCGGCGCCTTCCCCTCCAGGATGGCCGCCGCGCAGCCGGCGCAGCCGGCGTAGCCGCAGCCGCCGCAGTTGGCGCCGGGCAGGGAGTCCAGGATCTCCGCCAGGCGGGGGTCGCTCTTGACCTCGAACACCTTGGAGGCGATGGACAGCACCAGGCCGAACACGCCCCCCAGCACGGTAAGAATCAAAACGGCATACAGGATATTCATTCTCTCGTCCCTCCTCTTACCACACGCTCAGGCCGCTGAAGCCCATGAAGCTCAGCGCCATGAGGCCGGCGGTGATCAGCGCGATGGGAAAGCCCCGGAAGGCCTTCGGCGGGTCGGCGAACTCCAGCCGCTCCCGGATGCTGGCGAAGAGCACGATGGCCAGCAGGAAGCCCACGCCGCCGGTGATGCCGTAGACCACGGACTCGATGAAGTTGTAGTTCTCCTGGACGTTGAGCAGCACCACGCCCAGCACCGCGCAGTTGGTGGTGATCAGGGGCAGGTACACGCCCAGGGCCTCGTAGAGGGTGGGGATGGACTTCTTCAGGAACATCTCCACGAACTGGACCAGGGCGGCGATGACCAGGATGAAGGCCACCGTCTGCATGTACTCCAGGTCCAGCCGCACCAGCAGCTGGTTCACCGGGTAGCACAGGGCGGAGGCCAGACCCATGACGAAGATCACGGCGAAACCCATGCCCACGGCGGTGTCCATTTTCTTGCTGACGCCCATGAAGGGGCAGATGCCCAAAAACTGGACCAGAATGAAGTTGTTGACCAAAATGGCCCCCAGGGAGATGGACAGCAAACTGGTAATATCCACGGCTTACTTCCCCTCCTTCTTCTCAGCCTTGTCACGGGCCCACTGCATCAGGGCGATGAGGCAGCCCAACGTCAGGAAGCCGCCCACGGGCAAAGTGAGCATCATCACGCCGTACTCCGACGGGAAGATCTGCTGTCCCGCCAGGGACCCGCTGCCCAGAAACTCCCGGATGGCGCTCATGACCAGCAGCACCAGGGTGTAGCCGATGCCCTGGCAGATGCCGTCCAGGGCGGCGGGCAGCACCTTGTTCTTGGAGGCGAAGGACTCCGCCCGGGCCAGGATGATGCAGTTGACCACGATCAGAGGGATGAACACCCCCAGGCTCTCGGCGATGTCCGGCAGGAACGCCTGGAGCAGCAGGTCCACCATGGTCACGAAGCCCGCGATGACCACCACGTAGGCGGCGATGCGGATCTGGTCGGGGATGATCTTCCGCAGCAGGGAGATGACCACGTTGGAGCAGGTCAGGATAATGAGGACGCTGACGCCCATGCCCAGTCCGTTAAAGATGGTCGTGGTGATGGCCATGGTGGAGCACATGCCCAGCAGCTGCACCAGCACCGGATTCTGGGTCAGAAGGCCCTCCTTGAGCTGTTTCTTGAAATTCATCTCGCTCCTCCTCCCTTACTCAGCCAGTCCGGCCACGGCGGCCAGAGCCGTATTCACGCCGGAGACCACGCCCCGGGAGCTGACGGTGGCGCCGGAGACGCCGTCGAAGCGGTTGGTCCCGGAGTTGACGGTGATCTCGCCGTCCGCCAGGGACATGCCCACGAACTGGCCCAGCACCGCCTCGCTCTCCACCACCTTGGTGCCCACGTTGCTGGTCTCGCCGTGGTCGGTGACGGATACGCCGGTGACCGTGCCGCTCAGGTCCACGCCCACCACCATCTGGATGGCGCCGCCGTAGCCGCTGCCGCTCACCTCCACCACGTAGCCCGCCGGCTCTCCGCCGGTCCGGGCCTCATAGAGGGCGGTGACGCCCTCGGCCTCCGTCTCCAGGGGCAGATACTCCTCCGCCTCCAGGACCTGGGACATGGCCGCGGCGGTCTTCTCCGCCTGCATCTCCTCGATGATGGGGGCTGTGACCTGGTTGACCACGCCCAGCAGCAGGGCCACCACGGCGGAGATGCCCAGCAGCGTGCCGGTGAGCTTTATGATGTACTTCGGGTCCAGCTCCAGCTTCTGGCGTTGGACCTCCTTGGCGGCGGCAGTTTCACGCTTGCTCATTTCCCCGCCACCTCCTTCTTCTCCTTCTTTTTCTCAGGCTTTTTCCCCAGGCCGGACAGCTTCTCCGCCTTGGCCACGCCAAAGCGGCCGGGCTTGATGGACTTGTCGATGATCCACACCACCAGGTTCATCACCAGGATGGCGTAGCACACACCCTCGCTGTTGGAGCCGAAGTAGCGGATGAACACCGTCAGCAGGCCGCAGCCCACGCCGAAGATGGCCTGCCCCAGATGGGTGACGGGGGAGGTGACGTAGTCGGTGGCCATGAAGAAGGCCCCCAGCATCAGTCCGCCGCCCAGGATGTTGTAGAGCATCCAGGTCATGGGGTCGTTGCCCCGGGGGAAGAGGAAGGTCAGCGCCGCCACGGTGCCGATGTAGCAGACGGGGATGTGCCAGGTGATGACCTTGCGGAAGATCAGCCACACCCCGCCGATGATCAGCAGCAGGGCGCTGACCTCGCCCATGGACCCGCCGATGAAGCCCACCAGCATCTCCGGCAGGTCATACATCTGTTCCAGGGAGGCCAGATCGTTTCCGTGGAGCAGGGCCATGGGGGTGGGGTAGGTCACCGCGTCGAAGCTCCCCCACAGGGGGGTGCTGGTCCGGGGGCCCACCCAGGTGCTCATCTCCCCGGCCCAGGAGAGCATGAAGGCCCGGGCCGCCAGGGCGGGGTTCAGGAAATTCTTGCCGATGCCGCCAAAGAGCTGCTTGACCACCACGATGGCGAAGAAGTCGCCCACCAGCAAGATCCAGTAGGGGATGGTCACCGGGCAGACAAAGGCGATGAGCACGCCGGTGACGGCGGCGCTCAGGTCCCCCACGGTGTTGTTCTTCTTCATCAGGTACCGGTAGAGGTACTCAAAGAGGCAGCAGCCCGCCGCCGACACCAGGGTGTTGGCCAGGGCACGCCAGCCGAAGTTGTAGACGGCGAAGCACAGCGCCGGGGCCAGGGCGATGAGCACCTCCCCCATGATGCTGTTGGTGCCCGCCTTGGTGCGGATGTGGGGGGAGGAGGAGCCAATCAGGTTCAGTTCAGAATAGTCCATTTCCTCATCCCTCCTTTTTCGCCGCGGCGGCCTTGGCCGCCTTCTCCGCCGCCGCCTTGGCGGCGGCCCTCGCGTTGTTGATCTTCTGCTTGCCCGCCCGGAAGGCCTGGACCAGGTGGAGCCGGCCGGGACAGATGTAAGTACAGGCCCCGCACTCGATGCAGTCCATCACGTTGGCACGCTCCAGGGCCTCCAGCATCCCCGCCTGCTCATACTGGTACATAAACAGGGGCTGGAGCTTCATGGGACAGACGCTGGCGCACTTGCCGCAGCGGATGCAGGCGGGGTACTCAACCGTCCGCTCCTCGTCCTCGCAGAAGGCCAGGATGGCGTTGGTCCCCTTGCCGATAGGGGCCTCCATATCAAACTGGGCATGGCCCATCATGGGCCCGCCCATGAGGATCTTGAAGGTGCTCTTCTTCACCCCGCCGCAGGCGTCCAGCAGCTCCCGAATGGGGGTGCCGATGGGGCAGAGCAGGTTCTTCGGCTCGTTGACCCCGGAGCCGGACACGGTGACCACCCGGTGGGTCAGGGGCGTCCCGGCGGTGACGGCCCGGTAGATGGCGGCGGTGGTGGCCACGTTGAACACCGCGCAGCCGATGGCGGCGGGCAGGGCCCCGGGGGGCACCTGGCGGCCGGTGATGGACTGGCACAGCTGCTTCTCCGCCCCCTGGGGGTAGCGGGTGTGGAGCATGTCCACCACCAGAGGGGCCTTCTGCTCATCGATCTTCACCCGCAGCAGCTCCGCGGCGTTCTGCTTGTTGGCCTCCACGCCAATGTGGACCCGGTCCACCCCGAAGATCCGGGCCAGGATCTTGGCCCCGCCGATGATCTCCTCCGGGTACTCCAGAAGGAGGCGGTGGTCGCTGGTGATGTAGGGCTCGCACTCGGAGGCGTTGATGATCACCGTGTCCACCTTGCCAAGGCCCGAGCTGATCTTGATGTGGGTGGGGAAGGTCGCCCCGCCCATGCCCACCACGCCGGCGTTCTGGAGCACCTTCACCAGCTCCTCCGCCCCCAGGTCGGCGCCCCGCTCCGGGGGCCTGCAGTCGGGGCAGGGGGTATCGTTGAAGTCGTTTTCAATGACCACACTCATCACCGGCACGCCGCTGAAGTGTATTCTGGGCTCCACCGCCGCCACTGTCCCGGACACGCTGGCGTGGACCGCAGCGGACACCGCCGCCGTGGCCTCCCCCACCTTCTGTCCCACGGTCACATGGTCCCCCACCGCCACGCAGGGCTGGCAGGGGGCGCCGATGTGCATGGACATGGGGACCACCACCCGGGCGGGAGGCGGCAGCTTCTCAATTGGCTTCTTGTTCGTGGCATCCTTCTTATCCAGGGGATGGATGCCGCCGAAAAAGGCTTGCGCCATTTCCTTCACCTCTTCTTTTCTCCCACGGGCCGACAGCCTGACAGCCCGAAAATTTACAAGCTATATGATACTCCCATCTTCCTCCACTGTCCAGCAGAATTTCAAATTTTATGATTTTTTTTACAAGAAGTCTGGGAAATTCATGCAATGTTCGTTAAACATATAACAAATAGGCATTTTTGATTTCCTTGCGTTTTTCGGTGGATTCTGTTATGATGTTTTTGCAAAGCAACGGATTTTTTCCCCTATTTTATTCTTTGGAGGATACAATTTATGAGAAATCGCCTGGAGATTAAATCGGAGGCGAAGTCTATCCTGCGCTCGGCCCACGCCTCCCCCCTGCTGGTGACGGCCATCGTGCTGGTGGTCTGCTACGTGCTGGAGCGAATCATGAGCCTGATCGAGTACGGCACCCTGTTCCCGGACCTCTATCTCCTGCGCTTTTACCTGGAAAACTTTGAATACCTGATGAGCAGCGACCCCTACCTCTTCATGACAGACCCCGATGCCGCGCTGTACTACGCCGGCTTCGCATGGCCTACGATCTCCGGCACCCTGACCACCACCTTCTTCTCCATCCTGATCTCCCTGTTCACCACGGTGCTCTACGGCGGGTACTACATCTACTGCATGGGCATCCGCCAGGGCCTGCGGATGCCCTGCACCACCCTCTTTGACGGGCTGAGCGTGGCGGGGAAGCTGATCTGGTGCAGCATCCTCGTAGGTATCAAGACGTTCCTCTGGTCCCTGCTCTTCGTCATCCCCGGCATCGTGGCGGCCTACCGCTACCGCTTCGCCCTCTACAACGTCCTCACCGACGACTCCCTCTCCGCCGGAGAGGCCATCCACCTGAGCTGCCAGCAGACCCGGGGGCTGAAGGCCACCCTCTTCGTACTGGACCTGAGCTTCATCGGCTGGAGCCTGCTGGCCTCCCTGACCCTGGGCATTCTGAACATCTGGGTGATGCCCTACCTCGTGCTGTGCGACCTGGCCTACTTCGAGGACGCCCAGCGCCGCCTGGGCCGCAGCCCCTACGGCGGTTCAAGCAGCGACAGCGTGCCCCCGCCCCCCGAATGGGAGCTGTAAGCACCACCCGAAACAAAGAGCTGGCCGCTCCGCCAAATGGCGGAGCGGCCAGCTCTCTTTTATTCTGATTAGCTGGTCCTTACTGCATGAAGGTGCCGTCGATCATCTGCTGGATGTAGGTCTGGTACTTCTCCTGCTTGTCGGCGGGGACCAGGTCGCTGAGGGCGCCGGCGGACAGGATGCCGTCCTGCATGGTGCCGTAGATGACCTCACCGCCGAAGGTGCCGTTCTCCACAGCCTCCATGCACTTGCTCACCAGCAGGGCGTTGTCGGTGACCTGGCTGCCGATGATGCACTCGTTCTGACCCAGCAGGTCGGAGGGCTGAGCGATGTCGTAGACCGTGATCTCGCCGTTGGCGGCGTTGGCCTCGTCGATGGCCTGACGGGCGCCGGAGTCAACGGAGGAGGCGTCGCCGAAGAACACGTCGGCCCCCTGGTCCATCATGGCCTTGGCGAACTCAATGCCCTTGTCGGAGGCGGAGAAGGAGTTGGAGTAGACGATGTCCAGGGTGGTGACGGTCTTGCCCTCCTGCTCGCCCACGTAGGCGGCGGCCTCAGCGTAGCCGGCGTACTTGCCCTGGGTGGTGTCCAGCTCCATGCCGCCGATGAAGGCGATGGTGCCGGTCTCAGTCATCAGGCCGGCCAGGGCCCCTGCGATCCAGCCCACCTGCTGGGAGTCAGGCAGCAGGGAGGTCACGTTGCCGTTGACCGCCTCTGCCGGTGTGCCGGTGCCGCCGTTGAGGAGGGCGAAGGCCACGTCGGGGTACTCCTCGGCGGCCTGGAGCACCGCGGTGGTGTACTGGTTGCCCGGGGCGAAGATCAGGTCGTAGCCCAGGTCACAGTAGGTGACGATGTTGTCGTAGTAGGCGGACTGGTCGATCATGTCGGAGTAGGCGGTCTCCCAGCCCCGCTCCTCGGCGGCGTCCACCATGGCGTTGTAGCAGCTCATGCCCCACCCGCCGTCGGAGATGCTGGTGTCGGTGATCATGGCGACCTTATAGGTCTTGCCGCTGTCGCCGCCGGCGGTGTCCTCGCCGCCGCTCTCGGCAGTGTTGTTCGTGCCGGTCTCGGCAGCGTCATTGCCGCTGCCGGCAGTGTTGTTCCCTGTGCCTCCGCAGGCCGCCAGAGCCAGTGTCATGGCCAGGGCCAGAAGCAGCGCCAAAAGTTTCTTCATGTTCTTCATTTCCTCCTTGACATTCCACATAAATTCCAAAACCTATCTATGATAAGCGGGCACCGGTCCCGCCGATCACCAAAAGCTTACCGCTCCTCCCGGCGGTACGCCTTGCCGACGCCCTTGGGGCCGGCCTTCTTCATGCCGATGACCGCCAGCACCACCACCGTGGCCAGGTAGGGGATCATCTGGAAGAACTGGTAGGGCACACCGTAGGAGCCCACCTGGAGGCGGATCTGCAGCGCGTCGCAGAAGCCGAAGAACAGGCAGGCCAGGAGCACCCCGCCAGCGCTCCACCGGCCGAAGATCACCGCCGCCAGGGCGATGAAGCCCCGGCCCGCCACGTTGCCGTCCACATAGGTGGTGGTGTAGCAGGTGGTCAGGTAGGCGCCGCCCATGCCCGCCAGAGCTCCGCAGATCACGCTGGCAACATACTTGGTGGCGACCACGTTGATGCCGAGAGTGGCGGCGGCCTTGGGGTACTCGCCCACGGCCTTGTAGTTCAGGCCGGACTTGGTCTTATTGAAGTAGACGGCGGTAAAGATCACCAGGGCATAGGCCAGATAGACCATGGGGGTCTGGTCCAGCAGCAGGGAGGTAAAGAAATTGCCGGTGGTGATGCCCAGAGAGGAGGCCAGGGTGGACATCAGCTCCACCTGGACCAGCTCGGAGCCCGCGCCGAAGTAGACCCGGTAGATGAAGGCCGCCAGAGCCGGGGCAAAGATGTTGATGGCCATGCCGTAGACGATCTGCTCCGCGCACAGGTCGATGGTGGCGTAGGCGTAGATCATGTTCACCAGAATACCGACCCCCGCGCCGGCCAGGACCCCCAGCAGGGGGCTGCCGGTGATGAGGCTGACCAGAAAGCCCACCAGGGACCCGATGGCGGCCAGGCCCTCGATGCCGATGTGGACCAGACCGGCCCGCTGGGAGTAGAGCTCCGCCAGGGACAGGAAGATCAGGGGCGTGGCCATGCGCACGCTGGCCAGCAGCAGATTGGAAATAAATGTCCAGTCCATTTACACGACCTCCTTTTTCCCGAACCTTCTCTGGATCGCCGCCTGGAACTGGGGCAGCTTCACCATGGCCATGCCCGCCACCGCGAAGACGATGACCATGGCCTGGATGATGTCGGAGACGCTGGTGGGAACGCCGGTGGCGGCCTGCATGGTGGTGGAGCCCACCCGGAGGGCCGCGAAGAAGATGGCCACCACCACCGTGGCGATGGGGTGGAGCTGACCGATGAGGGCCATGGCCACGCCGTCGAAGCCGTAGCCGGCGGCAAAGCCGTTGATGAGCCGGTACTGGGTGCCCAGCAGCTCCGCGCTGCCGCCCAGGCCGGCGATGACGCCGGAGACCACGAAGCTGACCAGAATGTAGCGTTTGACAGCGAAGCCGTTGAACTGGGCCGCCGTCATGTTCAGCCCCACCGCCCGGAGCTGGAAGCCCTTGGAGGTGTGGAACAGGAAATAGTAGATGAGCAGCCCTGTCACCAGAGCCAGCACCAGGGCCGTGGTGCACCGCAGGCCGAAGACCCGGCTGAGCATGACGCTTTCAGGCACCGACGGGGTCTGGGGGACGCTGCCGTCCCGCAGCCAGTTGGTGTAGATCACGCCCATAAAAAGGGTGGCCACGTAGTTGAGCATGATGGAAATGATCATCTCGTTCTGGCCCCGGTAGATCTTCAGCAGGCCGGGGATCAGGGCCCACAGTCCGCCGGCCAGGGCTCCGGCGGCCAGACACAGAACGATGCCGGGCAGGCCGCCGATGCCGCTCTGGGTAGCCACCAGGCAGCAGGCCACAGAGCCCATGATGAACTGGCCCTCGCCTCCCAGGTTGAACACGCCGCAGCGGTAGGCAAAGCAGGCGCACAGGCTGGTGAAGATCAGCGGCGTGGCCCGGGACAGGGTGGTCCCCACGTTCCGCAGGCTGCCGAAGGACCCGATCCACAGAGACTGGAGCGCGGTGAGGGGGTTGGCCCCCAGGGCCGCCATGATCACGCAGCCGATGAGGAAGGCAAGCAGCACCGACAGCACCGGCACCGCCAGATTCATGAGCCTGGCCCCGCTCACGCCGCCTCCCGCGGCCCGGGCGGGGCGTTCCTGTGTTTTCTTCATCTTTCTCCCCTCCTTACTTGCCGGCCATGGCCAGGCTGATCTCCTCAATGGGAGGGTTCTTGCCGGAGTACTCGCCCATGATCTGTCCCTCGAACATGACCAGGATGCGGTCGGACATCTCCAGGATCTCGTCGAAGTCCGCGCTGATGAGCAGCACGGCGCAGCCGGAGTCCCGGGCCTCGATCATGGTGTCGTGGACGTACCGGGTGGCGCCGATGTCCAGGCCCCGGGTGGGGTGGACGGCGATGAGCAGATCCGGCCGGGCCTCCAGCTCCCGGGCCAGGATAACCTTCTGCTGGTTGCCGCCGGAGAGGCTGCGGGCCTCCTGCTCCACCCCGGCGCAGCGGATGTCGTACTTCTCCTGGAGCTCCAGGGCGTAGTCCCGGATGGCCTTCTTCTTCAAAAACAGGCCGTGGCCCAGGCTGAAGCGGCTGTCGCCGGTGGACTTGAGCACCAGGTTCTCCTTCACGCTCATATCCCCCACCAGCCCCATCTTGTTCCGGTCCTCGGGGATGTGGCTGACGCCCTCCAGGATGAATGCCTGGGGCATGAACTTGGCCACCTTGCTGTCCTTCAAGTCCACGGTCCCCCCCTCCGGGGAGATGACGCCGGTGATGAGCTGGGCCAGCTGGCTCTGGCCGTTGCCGTCCACCCCGGCGATGCCCACGATCTCGCCGCTGGCGATGGAGAGGGTCACGTCGTTGAGGCCGCTGTGCTTGGCGGTCTTGTTGAAATCCACATGGCTCAGGCTCACCACACACCGGCCCGTCCCATCCCGCTTCTCGTAGTGGGAGGGGGCCAGCTCCCGGCCGATCATCAGATTGGCCAGCTCTGGCCCGGTGGTCTTGTCCCGGTCCAGGGTGCACACCGTCCGGCCGGCCCGGAGAATGGTGATCCGGTCGGAGATCCGCAGCACCTCCCGCATCTTGTGGCTGATGAAGATGACGGACTTGTTCTCGCTTTTGAGCTTGTCGATGATGGAGAAGAGGCCCTCCACCTCCAGATCCGTCAGGGCGGCGGTGGGCTCGTCCAGCACCAGCAGCTCCGCCCCCCGGTACAGGGCCTTGAGGATCTCCACCCGCTGCTGCTCGCCCACGGAGATGTCGGTGATCACCTTGTCCAGGTCCACGTCCAGGCCGTATCGCTCCGCCAGGGCCTGGATCTCCCGGCGCATCTGGTCCTTCTTGATGAATACGCCCCTGGTGTGCTTGTCTCCCAGGATGATATTCTCAAACACCGTCATGGCCTCCACCAGCATGAAGTGCTGGTGGACCATGCCGATACCCAGATGCACCGCCTTGGCGGGGGAGTCGATGCGCACCTTCTCCCCGTTTAAGTAGATCTCGCCCTCCGTGGGCTGATACAGGCCGATGAGCACGTTCATCAGGGTGGACTTCCCCGCCCCGTTCTCCCCCAGCAGCGTATGTACCTCGCCCCGGCGGACGTCCAGATTCACATCCCGGTTGGCAAACACATCCCCGAACCGCTTGGTGATGTGCTCCATGCGCAGGATCTCTTCCATAGCTTGGCCTCTCCCCTCTCCTGTTCAGCTCCCCCAGCTGGGGGCAAAGCAGGGAGACGGCACGGACGGTATTTATATGGTTCCGTCGAGTCGTCTCCCCAATATTGATTCGCCAGTGTTCTACACTTTACACGATCTTCCTCTATATTTTATAGGATATCGCTTTCCCCGTCAATGTCAAGAAATTTTTTGTGACAAGCTTCAGATTTTTTAGGTTTTTGACCAAATATCTTGTGCGCTATGCCCCTATGCCCCGGTGTTGGGGAAGTCCGGCTCATAGTCCAGGCGGCTGTCATTGGTGATGGTGATCTCCCGGATGCGGCCTAGGCTGTCGGTGTCCACCAGGCACAAAAAGGCGTAGTGGTCCCCGGGGAGCCCGTCCCCCAGGAGCAGGCACCGCTTCCCGGGGAGGCAGGGGGCCGGAGTCTCACCGCCCTCGTCCACACCGGTGACGGTCCCCGGCTTACACTGCAGCAGATCCGCCTCCCGGAGCTGCTGTCCCACGGTCTCCAGAAGGGCCAGGGCGCTGTCCGGCCCCTCCTGGCGGTTGGCCAGGAAGGTCACCGCCCCGTCGCTCCGCATGGCGCCCCGGAGCCGCTGGGCCCCGCCGCGCTGGAAGAAATACCGCAGCAGCTCCAGGGCCTTCTCCTCGCTGTACACCGCGCCCCCGGCGTATTCCCCGATAGCCGCGTCCCCGGAGAGGGTACAGAGGGCGGAGACGATGGCCCCGGGCTTCACGTTGTCCTTCTGCTCCTCCGCCACCAGCTCGAAGGGGTGGCACAGCTCCACGTCCCCGAACCGGGTGGACACGGTGACGCTGAGGAACTTGGTCATGGGCTCCATGCCCATGTAGGTCTCCCCCACCTTGGCGTCCTTCACCACCCCCCGGAGGAGGACGTCGTCCCTCTCCAGCGGCGGGTACTCCGGTCCTCTCCGGCGGGGCCAATGGTCTCTGTCCGCCATGAAGGCGTCGGACATCGCCCAAGTCCCTGCCTCGTAGATGTTCCCCGGGGCCAGCACCAGGTTCTCATAGGGGGGCTTTTTCCTCTGGGCGGCGGCGTAGTCCTCCTCCGAGGTGAAGTACTCCACCCACCGGGGGAAGGCCGCCATGTTCAGCCGCAGAGGCTCCCCCAGGCTCTGCCAGGTCAGCACATCGGCGTTGACCATCGAGACGACCGCGGTCCAGACGTCCGTCCGGTCCTCACTGATTCGCTTGGTCTGGGTGTACGTCGCCCACCGCTGGAGGGGGTCCCCATGGCAGATGTAGGGATCTTTCGAGGGCACCCCCAGGGGCGGCCGCTCCCCGTCCACCTCCTGGGGGCACAGCCCCCACTCCTTCGACTCCCACACGCAGCTGCTGACGGCATGGGTGTCCATGCCCAGCAGCTCCTCCTCCCCGGTCTCCGGGTCGGTCATGGTCCGCAAATTCACGATGGCGTCCCCCAGGTACAGCCGGTAGTAGTCCCCCCGGTAGCCCCGAATCCGCTGGCCCTGGGCCATGGCCAGGGCGCACAGCCGGAAGGCGTCCTCCGGCCGGGCCACCAGGTCCTCCAGGCCAAAACTGTCAAATCTCGCCGCCATGGGCTCTCTCCTTTCTATCCACCCGGCGGGAGTCGCTGTACACCGCCAGGATGCTGCTCTTGTCCATCAGATACACCGCCCGCTCGAACCGCTCCGCCAGGGTCAGCGCCCGGACGGGCTCCGGGAAAGCCCCCTCGTCCACCACGATGGCGTGGAGCTTCTCCCCGGGGACGAACCCCGCCCCGCCGCCGAAGTACCGCTGACCGGCGGCGGCGCCCAGGTAGAAGGCCTCCGGCACGGTGAGGGGCCTGTCGCCGGTCTCTATCGACCTGATCTTGGAGGCCCGGATGGAGGCGGTCACCACCTGGTACATGGCCACCTGGTCGCCCCCGGCGACGTCGCTGCCCAGGGCCACCCGGACACCATCCTCCAGGAGGCGGCGGACCGGGGCGGTGCCGGAGCAGAGGTTCACGTTGGAGGCGGCGCAGTGGACCGCCCACACGCCGTGACCGGCCATGGCCCCCCGCTCCGCTTCGTCGCTGTGGACGCAGTGGGCCATCAGCGTCCCCTCCTTCCACAGGCCGAACTTCTCATAGGTCTCCCAGTACCGCCCGCAGTCCGGGTGGAGCCGGCGGACCCATGCGACCTCGTCCAGGTTCTCCGACAGGTGGGACTGGACCGGCAGGTCCCGCTCCCGGGCCAGCCGCCCCAGGAAGGCCATGAGCTCATCGGAGCAGGAGGGGGTGAACCGGGGGGTGAGGATGGGCTTCACATGGTCGAACCGGCACCCGTCCAGCCACCGCAGGGTCTCGGCCATGGACGCCTCGGTGGTCTCCTGGGCCACGCCGCTGTTGCGGTCCATGTTCACCTTCCCCACACAGCCGCAGACCCCCGCCCGCTCCAGCTCCTCCATAAGGACCAGGGTGGCGTCGGCGTGGCGGGAGGAGAACATGACCACCCGGGTGGTGCCGTTGGCGATGAGCTCCTCCGCCAGCCGGCGGTACACCCGCCGGGCGTAGTCCAGGTCCGCGAACCGCTCCTCCGTCTGGAAGGTATAGGCGTTCAGCCACTCCAGCAGAGGCAGGTCCATGCCCATGCCCAGCATGGGGTACTGGGGGGCGTGGAGGTGCATGTCCGCGAAGGCGGGCATGATCAGCCGGTCCCCCCAGTTCTCCACCGGACAGGCGGCGTACCGCTCCGGCAGAACCGGAAATATCCCCTGGATCACCCCGTCCTCCAGGACCAAATATCCGCCGGCCAAGGTCTCCAGCTCACCCAGGGTCGGGGTATGGATGATGTTACCCCGCAGGATCTTCACATCAGCAGCCATGGTATCCTTCCTTTCCCATTTTTGTTAATCGCCGTGGAAAAAGAAAACAGGCGCCCCAGCGCCGGGCAAAGGCCGGCGTGGAACACCCATAGCGGGACCGGATGGGGGCCCCGTAGAAACTTTCGCGCCATCCCCGCGAAATTATATGAGCTGTATTCCTTTGCGTATTATAGTATACCAGACCCCGGCGGCTCTGGCAAGGCGTTTTTCGCTCCCGGCGTTGAAATTTCTCTCAAATCGTGTATACTGTTGCCAGAAAACAAAGGAGGAACTCCCCTATGAAACTGATGATCGCCTCGGACCTCCACGGGTCCGCCCACTACGTAAAGAAGTTCCTGGACCGGTACCGGGCGGAGGCCCCCGACCGGCTGCTGCTGCTGGGCGACCTGCTCTATCACGGCCCCCGGAACCCCCTGCCCCAGGACTATGACTGCCCGGCGGTGGCCGACGCCCTCAACGCCGTCCGGGACCGGCTCCTGACGGTCCGGGGCAACTGCGACTGCGAGGTGGACCAGATGCTGCTCCACTTCCCCATCCTGGCGGACTACGCCCTGCTGGAGGTCAACGGCCTGACCCTCTACGCCACCCACGGCCACCTGTTTGGCCCGGACCACCTGCCGGAGATGGCGGGGCCCTACGTCCTCCTCAGCGGCCACACCCACGTGCCCATGTGCGAGCAGCGGGGGGAGGCCCTGTGCCTCAACCCCGGCTCCGTCTCCATCCCCAAGGGCGGCAGCGTGGGCAGCTACGTGGTGCTGGAGGGAAAGACCTTCTCCTGGAAGAATTTAGAGGGAGAGGTATACCAGAGCCATACCGTGGAGTGAGGGATTTTATGCGGGGCCTGCGGGCCCCACCCCGCTTTATTAGCGGGGCCTCCGGCCCCGTACCCCGGGTTACTTTTTGTACGGACAAAAAGTAACCAATACCCATCCTGGGCACTTAAAGCCGCACAAGGGAGGGACCCTTTCGATGGGGTCCCTCCCTTATGTATCCCTCCCCCGCGACGACACAAAGGGGGGCACACGTCGGCGCAAGCTCCGCATCCCTCATCCTGACGCAAGCGTCAGGCTTCGGTCGCTGCACTGCGCCTCCTTCTTCCTCGGCAAACGCTGCGCTGGTTTGCCTCGGAGCAGCCCCTTCGGGGCTGTTTTTTACCGATTCTCGGTGGATTAACCCTGTTCGACAGGGGAAGTGCCTCGCAGGGCTGGTGGGGCTGGGGGAGAATCCAAAGAGAGGGTTGCGGCCCCCGCGCCAAAGCATTATCCTCTCTGCCACTCCGGGGATTTCCGCAGCCGCAGAAGCACCCAGATGGACAACAGGGCCGCCAGCAGGGCGGTACCTGCGAAGTTCATCCACAGCCCCGTCAGCCCCAGGGGCCACAAACACACGATAAGCAGCACCGGGAACACCAGGGCGGTGGACACGGAGATCAGGGAGGCGTACAGGGGCTTCTCGATGGCCAGCATCCAGCTCTGGGTGGCGAAGGAGAACCAGCGGGTCAGGTAGGTGAGGGCGAAAAGCTGCAGGGCGAACACCATCTCCGCCAGGAAGTCCCCGCCGGCCTCCCCCATGAACAGGACCGCGATGGGCTCGGGAAACAGGAGGATCACCGCGGTGGACAGAAGGGACAGTACGGCGCTGGCGGTGAAGCAGCACCGCTCGATGGCCTTCACCCGCCCGATCTCCCCGGCCCCCCAGTTGCAGCCCACGGCGGGCTGGAGGGAGTCGCACATGCCGTAGAGCAGGGGCTGGATGACGCCCTCCACATACATGAGGATGCCGTAGATGGACACCGCCCGCTCCCCGCCCAGGCGGACCAGCAGCATGTTCATCAAGATGGAGGTCAGCCGCCCGGCGATGTTGTTGAGGAAGTTGGGGGCCCCGCAGGACACGATCTGACGGATCATGTCCCAGGACAGCCTGGGGCGGACAAAGCGGAGCTGGAGCTTCCCGGTGAGGAAGGGCACCAGGCCCAGCAGGACACATACCATCATGCCCAGGCAGGTACCCAGGGCCGCGCCCTGAATGCCCCAGCGGAACACATAGAGGAGCAGGAATTCCGCCACCACGCTGGCTACCGACATGAGGATGTTCAGGAACATGCTGTAGCGGACCTTTCCGCAGATCCGCAGGTAGTTGTCCAGGGCGAAGACGATGGTGGTCACCGGGGAGCACAGGGCGTACACCCGCAGGTACTGCACCGCCTGGGCCGCGAAATCCCCCTCCGCCCCCATGAGCGCAATGAGACTCGGGGCAGCGGCGTAAAGGACGGCTCCAGTGAGGACGCCGGCGGCGAGGATCAGCAGACAGGCGCTGGAAAAGATGTTGTTGGCGTGGTCCTCACGCTTCCGCCCCAGGGCGATGGAGATGGGCACCGAGGAGCCCACGCCGATCAGATCCGCCAGGGCGAAGTTGATGATAACAAAGGGCATGGCCAGGTTCAGGGCGGCGAAGGGGGTCTCCCCCAGGATGCGGCCGACAAAGATACCGTCGATCAGCCCGTACAGGGCAGAGGCCAGCATACTCACCGCCCCGGGCAGGGCGGCGAAGAAAAACAGCCGCAGCGGCGGCGTCTTAGTAAAGAGGGTATAGGAATCCATAAACAGCTCACTTGTCTCCTTCCTGAGGCGCGCGGCGGCTCAGCTCCTCACAGACACAGTCGGCAAAATAGTCCATGGCGTCCACGAACTCCGGGGAAAACCGCTCCAGCGTCCGCTCCAGAGCGGTCCGCTCCGCTTCGTACATCCCCCGCTGGACCCGCCTGGCGTAGGCCCGGCCCGCCTCGGTGAGGACCAGGGCCTTCTCCCGGCCCGCCTGGCTGGGCAGGAACGCCACGTACCCCGCCGCTTTCAGCTCCTTGATATTGGTATTTACCGTGGTCTTGGGGATCTGCCAGTCCCGGGCGATCTCCGCCTGGGTGTGGGGCTGGCCGTCATCCAGGGCGTAGAGGAGGGCCAGGACGTTCTCCTTCACCTCCGCCCCCCGGGCAAAGAAGTAATATCCCCCGTCGATCCTGTTGGTGGCCAGATACAGCCGGCGGAGCATCTTGTCATATTCATTCATGGGCCGCGCCCCTTTCTTTGTACGGATCCGTACGTACCGAGGGGGCATTATATTACGAATCCGTACTGTTGTCAAGGGTGAGATTTGCAAAAAAGAGCGCGCCCGCGGCGCGCTCTCTTTCGTTTGCCTGACAGAGGCAGGCAGGTCTGTCGACACCCTCCCGCTTATGCGGTATTCTTCCGCCAGCGCAGATAGAAGTGCCCCTCCGCCTCCTCGCAGACCTCCTCGGACAAGCCCAGGCCCTCAGCCATCTCCTGAAAGCGGAGAAGGTTCTGGGAGGCCCCCTCCTCCCACACACCGTAGGAGACGTCGATCCGCTCCCCGGCGACATAGACTGCCAGTTCCGTGACGAAGGGCTCCGCTCTCTCGAAGGCCGCGTCCCAGATCTCCAGCGTGCCGCCGGGACGCAGGCAGCGGCAGGCCTCCGCAAGGGCCCGGCGCTGTTTGTCCTTGGCAATGAACATCATGGTATAGAAGAAAGTCACATGGTCAAAGGACGCGCTGGCGAAGGACATCTCGCAGGCGTCCATCAGGACCTTCTCAAAGCCCTCCGGCGCCTCGTCCAGCTCCTCCCGGCGGTTGTCGATGGCCGTGACCTGCCTGCCGTACAGGCGGCCGATGATCCCCTCGCCGCCTCCGCCAATATCCAGGATCGAACCCGTGTGGGTCCTGTCCAATCGGACCGTATGCATTATCTTGCCCTCCTATACTTTCTCATGAAATCTGTCCTTTACTCCGCCATGTGCCGGGCGAAGTCCAGGCTCCGCTCCGCCACGCCGGGGAGCTTCACCAGGCTCCCCTTGTCGTTGGCGGTCTCCAGGAGGAAGGCCCGTGGCGGCAGGTAGAAGCTCTTGTTCATGTTCAGGGCGGAGATGAGCTGCCGGGCCAGAAGGTCGCCGCCGGAGTAGCCGGAGACGATGAGGCCGTAAAGCCGCTTGTCGTAGAACCGGGTCTGCCGGTACAGGGCCGTCAGGCGGTTGATGAAGGCGGTGAGGTTGGCGGCCAGGGCGTCGTTGTAGTTGGCGCAGAGCATCACCAGGGCGTCGCAGGCGCGGACGGCGGGGAACACCTCCTCCACCATGGGGCCCCCGTAGAAGCAGCCCCCCTGCTGGCCGAAGTGGAGGCAGGCGGTATAGCTGCACCCGGCGCAGTCCGCCAGGGTGTCCCCCCGGAGGCACAGCTCCGTGACCTCCGCCTCCCCCGGCAGGCCCCGCTTCACCAGGTCCCACAGGGCCAGGGTGTTGCTGGTGGCCCGGAGGGAGGCGTGGAGCACCAGGAAGCGGCGGGCCGGGGGCAGGGGCTCGAAGCGGACCAGCCGCCAGGCCAGCTCCTGGACCGCCATGCGGAAGGCGGTGCGCTCGTCGGTGCGGTAGATGCTGGCCTGGACATAGAAGTTCCGCAGGTCCCCGGTGGCCTCCACCAGGGGCCGGCCCAGAAAGGCGCAGCCCGCCAGATTGGCCGCCAGCACCAGGTCCCGGGCCACGTCCTTGGTGTAGAGCTCCCCCCTGCCCACCACCACCACCGCCCCCAGACAGCCCTCCAGCAGCCCGGCCTCCCGGCGCAGCCGGGAGATCATCTGGCAGCAGGAGAGGTTCATCCCCCCCTCGTCCAGGGCCACGGCGAAGAGGAGGCGGGCGCCCTGGAGGTCCTCCAGGCCGTCGTCCGGGTCCGCCCACCGGCTCCCCGGCGGGAGAAGGGGGAGCAGGGCCGCCCCCAGGGAGACGCTGTATTCATTTTTCGGCAGGACCACGGTGATGGACATATCGCGCCGCCCCTCTCATCCAGAAATCGTCCGGGATTTCAGAAAGCCGTCAGCTGTGGGAGGCCAGGTACCGGTCCGTCACCGCCCGGGCCTCCTCCGGCCAGTCGGTGATGATGCCGCTGACCCCCATCTCCAGGTACTGGAGCATCTTCTCCGTGTCGTAGACGCTCCATACGTACAGCGGCAGGCCCTGCTCCCGGGTCTGCATCACCAGGCGGTTGGAGATCATGCTCTCCTCCGCCGCCAGGAAGTCGATGTCGTAGCGCCAGACGCTCTCGTCGATGTCCCCGGTGGTGCCGAAGACGCAGTAGCCCACCCACCACTCCGGGTGGGCGGCGTGAAGGGCCTCCACGCTGGGGTAGTCCAGGGACATGAACATGGCCCGGTCCCCGAAACCGTATCGCTCCACCAGCTCCGTCACCGCCTCCACCAGGGCCTGGCCCCGGCCGGCGGCGGGCTTGAGCTCGATGAGCAGGCCCATGCCGCTCTCCCCGTCCAGCACCGCCCGGATCACCTCCTCCAGGGAGGGGATGGAGGCCGTCTGACCCAGGCCCCGGGTGGTGTCGGCCCGGATGGTCAGCGCCTGGAGCTCCGCCCACGTCAAATCGCCCACGCTGGTCATCTCACCCGCCAGCCGCCAGAGGCTGTCGTCGTGGATCACCACCGGCACCCCGTCGGCGGAGAGCTGCACGTCGATCTCCGCGTAGTCCGCCCCCAGCTCCCCCGCCAGCTCCACGGCCTCCAGGGAGTTCTCCACGGCGTGGATGCAGCCCCGGTGGCCGATGACCACGGGGGTGTGGAGGGTAGGCGGGCGCACGCAGCCCGCCGCCAGGTAGCCCGCAAGGGCCACACAAATCAAAACCGCCGCGACCCGCCAGCCCTTTTTCGCCATGCGGCGGCGCCAGGCCTCCCGAAACGCCTGAACATGGCGGGAGAGGATGGCCAGCACCGTCCGGGCGTCCTCCCCCCAATGGGGCTCCAGCACCGGCTGGAGCAGGCCCCGGGCGGTGAGGAGGGACAGCGCCGCGTAGAGGAAGGCCGCCATGGCGGCGGTGACGAGCACCGCCATCACCAGCCAGTAGAGCAGGTCCTTGCGGAAGGCCTCGGAGTAGAGGAGGTACTTGAGAAAGTAGCGGTCGAAGTCCGTATTCTCCAGCACGTTCCGCCGCCAGTAGCGGGCGATCTCCGTGGCGGCCCAAACCCAGGCCCCCAGCATGGCGGTCAGGGCGAGCCAGGCCCGCCATCCGAGGCGCCGCCACCAGCGCAGGCTCCGGCGGACCGCCGGGAAAAACCGCTCTCCCTCCAGGGCCATGGCCACCGGCACGAACAGCAGCAAGAGGAACAGGCCGTAGAGGGCCACGAAAATGGCGACCATCCCCACCTGGCCGATGGCGGACTTCTGCAGCTCCCCGAAGATGAACCAGGGGATGGTGATGGAGGGCACCATGGAGTTGCTGTAGCCCACCTGCACCAGGGGCAGCAGCAGGACGTAGTAGAGGGCGGCGGGGATCAACCCCCAGCCTCCCAGCGTCCCCAGGCCCCAGGCCGCCCTCCCCATCACCCGGGACAGGGACACGGTCTCCCCCCGGCGGCACCGCTCCAGGATGTGGAGCACCACGGCCAGCTCAAAGAAGATGAGCCCGGCGGCGGCCAGAAACAGCACCGCAAACAGCGCCGCCCCCTTCAGGCTCAGAAAGGTGCTCAGAACGCCGCTGTTGAAGGACACCCCCACCGAGGCCACGTAGGTCTGGTAGACGTCCTGGAACAGGGGGCTCACCACCACCAGGACCAGGACCTTCCACAGCAGCTCAAACCAGAGGACTTTCCCCAGTCCGCGGATCAGTCTCATGTCGCTCTCCCCCGCTGTCAAAAAAATCGCCAGGCCATTGTAGCACAGCGCCGGGGGAATTGCAACGGAATGAGCATGTCAAAAAAGCCTCGCAGAGTTCGCGCGCAGC
>NBJMC04201__coassemble_620_pt1 | contig 24893 bp, 15 predicted proteins | sample NBJMC04201__metabat2_low_PE_006 | metagenome-assembled genome bin NBJMC04201 | reverse complement strand
GCTTGTACTCGCCCTTGGGCTTGCCCATGTGGGAGCAGAGGATGACCTTGGCGCCCTGCTTGACCAGGTACTGGATGGTGGGCAGCGCGGCCACGATGCGCTTGTCGCTGGTGATGACGCCGCCTTTGATGGGGACGTTGAAGTCGCAGCGGCACAGCACCCGCTTGCCGGTGACGTCAATATCTTCCACGGATTTCTTGTTGTAGTTCATATTGTTTGCCTCCTCAAAACGTCATGGGATCAGTTTACCAGGATGTCATGGAGCCCCGGTCCAGAAGCTGGGGGAACTCCTGCTGCCGCAGCGCCTCAAAGACGGCCACGGCCACGGAATTGCTGAGGTTCAGGCTCCGGGCCTCCGCCCGGATGGGAATGCGCAGACAGCGCTGGGGATGCTGGGCCAGGAGCGCTTCCGGCAGGCCGCGGGTTTCCCGCCCAAAGACCAGGTAACAGTCGGGAGAGAACGCCGCCGCCGTATAGGCTTGGGGGGCTTTGGTGGAAAAGAGCCAGAAGTCCTCGGCGCCTGTTTTAGACAGGAAATCCGCCCAGTCTTCGTACACTTTGACGTCCACCAGATGCCAGTAGTCCAGGCCGGCGCGCTTGACGGCCTTGTCGGAGATATCAAAGCCCAGAGGCTTGATGAGGTGCAGCACGCTGCCGGTGGCAGCGCAGGTCCGGGCAATGTTTCCCGTGTTGGCCGGAATCTCCGGCTCCAAGAGTACAATGTTCAGCATTTCCTCCAGTGCCCTTCTTTCCACTGGATATTTTAGGGCAAAAAATCGTGAATTGCAACTAGTTTTTCCGAGTTTATGCAATTTATCGCATATTTCCAATGGAGTGGGGGAATTTCACGAAAGATTTTGTGACAATTACCGAAAAATCGTTCCGAACTGTCGGGGATTTTTCGGCTTCTTCCGGGATTTTTCTGGGGAAAATGAAGGGTTCAGCCCAGTTTTTCCCTGCTTGTGAGCGCATCGAGGAGTCCCTGGGAAAACGCCGCGATTCTGGCGCCGACGCCGCTGGCGCGCATGGCGTCGCCGGGGTCGTGAGCGGTCTCCAGCAGCATGGCCCGGGGTGGGAGAATCAGCCCCCGGTTGAGGCACATGGCCCCCAGCAGCTGCCGGGCCACCAGGTCGCCGCCGGAGTAGCCTGAGGCCACCACGCCGGCCACGTACTTCTGCCCCAGGTCCTCCTTGACCACCAGATTGGTCATGCGGTTGATGAGCGCCACCAGGTTGGCGCCCAGGGCGTCGTTGTAGTTGGGGCAGAGGAAGAGCAAGAGGTCACTCTGGAGAATGGCTGGGAAGACGGCTTCGGAGAGGGCGCCGCCATAGAAGCAGGTGCTGTTCTGGGCGAAGTGCAGGCACTGGTGGTAGCCGCAGCCCCGGCAGTCCTGGACGGTGCCGTTCAGCAGGCCGATCTCTTCCACCTGGCAGTGGGCTGAGAGCCGCTCCAGAATGGCCCGGCCCAGGGCCAGGGTGTTGGAGCGCTGCTGCTCCGAGGCGTGGAGCATCAGCACCCGGGGGTGGGAGAACCGGGGCGGGGCAAAGGAGGCCAGCCGTGCGATCAGCTCGCCTACCCGCCGGGCATAGGTCTCCTCCCGGGTGAGGCCCCAGTTGGCGGCCTGGATGTGCTGGTTGTAGAGGGAGCCGGTGGCCTCCACCAGGGGTCGGCCCGGCAGATATGCCCCGGCCATGGAGCAGGCCAGGGCCAGGGCTTGGGCGGCGGACTTGGTGTAGAGTTCCCCGGTGCCGTCGGCCACCAGGCAGACGGTGGAGCCGGCGAGGGCGTCCGGCGCGGCGCGCAGCCGCCGCAGCAGGGCGTAATAAGCGGGGGCGGCCCCGGCATCGTCCAGGGCGATGGCGATGAGCAGCCGCTGTCCGGCCAGCGGCGCCTCCGGGGAGAGGCGCGGCAGCTGGTGGGGCGCCAAAACAGCCTCCAGCCGGGGGCTGCTGCCCAGCAGCACAAGACGGGGCGTCATCTCAGCGGACCTCCTGCAGGGCGCGATAGGCCGCCTCCAGCCGCTCCAGCAGGTCAGGGTGGAGCGGCTCCCGCTGGGTCTGGAGGCCCAGGGGCGTGAATCGGCTGCGGCAGCCGAAGTAGGCGCTGCCCAGCGGCACCGCGCCGTAGTGATATTGGCCGCGGAGCAGCTGGAGGATGCTGACGGCGGCGGAGCTGAGAGCCGGGGCGATGTAGGGCTTGAAGCCCAGCTCCCGCACCCGGAGGTTGGCCTCCTTGGCCAGGGTGGTCAGCCGCTGGGAGAGGGCCTCGTCGTAGCCCTCGTCGGGGTCGTTGGCCACCACCAGGCCCTCGCCGTGGGGGCCGTAGGCCCGGAGGCGCGAGAGGTCGAGGCCCATATCCTCGGCGTAATAGAGCGCCCGGGCGGCCATGACGCCCAGGCCGAAGCCCTGAATCTGCTCCGGCAGCAGGCCCTGCCAGTCGTAGTGGCCGGCCTCGCCCCGGTTGCTCTCCAGGTATACGGCCCGGGCCAGCAGGTCCACCGGGTCGGAGATCTCACAGAACAGACCCTGGAACCGGGCCGCTCTGGCCCGACGGGCGTAGGAGGCGATGAGGCGGCTGTTGGCCTCGTACTGGGCCATGCGCACATCCCCCTGCTCCTGGCCCACCGGCGGCACGCCCTTGGAGGCGGTAAAGAGGAAGAGGTCGCAGTCGAAGAGCTGGTCCTCCCGGCACAGCCGGATGGTGGGCTGGGCCGCGCCGGGCTCCAGGGGCAGGACCTGGCTCAGCTCCAGCAGGTAGCGGCGGCAGAGATTTTCGTTGTAGTCGAAGATCTGAATGGATTCGATCTCCCGGCCCAGGAGCTTCAGGGCCGTCAGCACCGTGCCGCCCACGTCTCCCAGTCCCACCAGGGTCAGCCGCAGCCGGGTCGGCCGGGGGGCGAACCAGGTCTCGGCGAACTCGTAGCCCCGGGGGAAGGCGGTGTTGAGGACGGCGGCGCCGTGGCCCTTCACAAAGTCCTGGAGGTCCTGGGGGGCGTCCGCCGGGGTGGGCTGAGGCAGCAGCGCGGCGGGGCCTTCCGGCTCCGTCAGCTGTCCCAGGTCGTCGATGGCCCAGAAGCCCCGGCTGTAGAGGGGGTCGCGGCGGATGAGGATCACCAGCGGCGCCGACGGGTGGCGCACCGGGACCGCCCCGGCGGGAAAGGCCCCGCCCAGCGATACGTAACAGATGCCGTGTTTTTTTCGATATTCCATGGATTCTCCTTTCTCGCCGAAGCGGCGGACGGGCCCGTCACGCCAGCAGCGCCAGCAGCTCCTCCTGAGACATCTGGAGGATGCCGCCCTCTGAATCGCCGGCGATGGTGTCCATCAGTTGGGCTTTTTTCGCCTGCAGCTCGAGGATGCGCTCCTCGATGGTATCCTGGGTGATGAGCTTGTAGACCTGCACGGAGGCGCGCTGGCCGATTCGGTGGGTGCGGTCCGTCGCCTGATCCTGGGCGGCCAGATTCCACCAGGGGTCGTAATGGATCACCACGTCGGCCGCCGTCAGGTTGAGGCCGGTGCCGCCGGCCTTCAGGGAGATGAGAAAGACCGAGGCCGCTCCGGCGTTGAAGGCCTTGACCAGTCGGCTGCGCTGCTCCTTGGAGGTGGCGCCCTCGAGGGTGAAGCTAGAAATGCCCAGGGCGTCCAGCCGCGGGCGGATCAGGTCCAGCATCGAGGTGAACTGGGAAAACAGCAGCACCTGGTGGCCGTTTTCCACCATGCCGGCGCACAGCTCCAGCGCGGCCTCCAGCTTGCTGCTGGGGCCCTGGTAGTTCGCAAAGCACAGCCCCGGCGCGCAGCAGATTTGCCGCAGCTGTGTCAGAGCCGCCAGCACGGCCAGCTTGCTCCGGCCCTCGCCCGCAAAGGACTGGAGGACCTGGAGCGCCGCGGCGTGATAGACCCGGCGCTCCTCCTCCGAGAGGGGAATCCGCCGCACGTATTCCACCTTGGGCGGCAGCTCCCTGAGGACGTCCCGCTTCAGCCGCCGCAGCAGAAAGGGCTGCACCAGCCGCCTCAGCTGGGCGGCGGCCTCCGGGTCCCGGCTCTTGACCACGGGCTTTTCCAGCTTTTCCACAAAGCGCTGGTGAGAAAAGAGGTAGCCGGGCATCAGGAAGTCGAAGAGGTTCCAGAGCTCGCTGAGGCGGTTTTCGATGGGCGTGCCGGTGAGGACGAACCGCTGGCGGCAGTCGATTTGCTTGACGGCCTTGGAGATCAGCGTAGACTGATTTTTGATGTGCTGCGCCTCGTCAAGAATGCAGCAGTAGAAGCGCTTTTCCCGGTACTGCGCCAGGTCCTGGCGCAAAAGCTCGTAGGATGTCACCCAGACGTCGTCGGGCGTCTGGGCGGCGAGCAGCGTCCTGCGCGCGGCGGCGGGCCCCAGAATCAGGCGGACCCGCAGTGCCGGCGCGAATTTCTCCAGCTCGTCCTTCCAGTTGAGGACCAGGGAGGCCGGGCAGACCACCAGGCTGGGCAGGTCCGACGTCACCGTGGCCAGGAAGGCGATGACCTGCGCCGTCTTGCCCAGGCCCATCTCGTCGGCCAGGATGCCGCCGAAGCCGCAGCTCTCCAGCGTCTTCAGCCAGCGGAAGCCGGTCTTCTGATAGGGCCGCAGCACCGGCTCCAGGTGGTCCGGCAGCGCGAAGTCGCTCTCGGCGACGGACTTGAAGCTGCGCACCATGGCGCGGAACTGCTGGTCCCGCCGGACGTCGATGCCCTCCTCCTCCGCCAGCAGGCTGTCGAGGTACGGGCCGCGGAAGGCCGGCAGCTCCACGGCGCCCTGGGCCAGCGCCTGGGGCGTGAGCTGGAGCGTATGGGCCAGCTCGGCCAGCTTCTCCGGCGCCGAGCCGTCCAGCGGCAGGAACCGCCCGTCGGCCAGCCGGTGGTAGCGCCGCTTTTTTAAGAGGCTCTGGTAGAGGGCCTCCAGCTCCTCCGGCGGGAAGCCGCCGGTGTCCAGGTCCAGCCGCAGCAGCCCCTCGGAGACCGAGATGCCCACATGGGCCGGCGACGGCTGGAGCCGCCGGGCCCGGAGCCGCTCGGAGAGATATACCTCGCCCCGGCGCTGGAACTCCGCCAGCGCTCCGGTGAGGAAGGCGAAGGCCGCGTCGAAGTCGGAGAGCCGGAAGGCGCCGGTGTCGTCCCGGCGAAAGTACTGCGCCGCCAGGCTGCCCGCCGTCTGCTCGGCGCGGAGATTGCGCTTGATGGAGGCAGGGACCTCGTCGTCCAGCGGGACCTCCGTTTCGCCGTAGCGCAGCGCCACGGACATGCGCAGCGTGTCGCCCTCCAGGTCCAGGTAGAACACCATGGTGCAGGGGTCCGGCAGGTACGTCTGGAGCAGCCCGTCCGGGTCGCAGACTTCCACCAGCGCCTCCAGCTCCGGCAGCACACAGCTGCAGAAGACCGGCAGATCGGCGTAGGAGATGCGGTGGGCCGCTGCGCTGCCGCGCAGCAGCGGCTGCAGGCGGGCGCAGAAGGCGGCGTCGCAGCGCAGCAGCGTCTGCGCGTTCAGCGCGTAGCAGTGCCGGGCGTTGCCGAAGAGCGTCCAGCCCTCCGCGAGGGACAGCCGCAGCGCCGCGGCGCTCGGCTGCTTTTGCAGCGACAGCACCACCGGCGGGTTCCCGTCGGCCAGCGCGATGGGGTCTGTCTCGCCCGCCACGGCCAGCGGCTGCTCCCGCAGCAGATCAAACCACCGGTCAAAGGCGCTGCCGAGCAGGCGAATCCGGTTCTTTTGCCCCTGGGGCCACAGCAGGGAATCCGTCCCCGGGTCGAGCAGCGCGGCAAAGGTGTCCGGCGCGCGGTAGGCGGGGAACTGGTCGAGGAGCAGCGCGATCAGCGCCTGAGAAGGGAGGTCGAACTGCTCCGGCGTGTGGCAGAAGGAGAGGCCCTTGCCGTAGGAGAAGGTCTCTCCGCGGGCCACCCGGCCCGCAAAGGCCCTGATGTCCCGCACGTTGTAGAGCTTGTCCGCGCCGACGCGCAGGGAAAAGGTGGGATAGTCTCGGGAGGCGGGCCGATGGAGCTGCACCGCCAGGCGGATTTGGCCCTGCTGCGGCGCGGCTCTGTCCGCATAGGTGCGGAGCATCTGCTTTACGAAGAAATCGCTGTCCGACTGCGTCCGCCGCCGGCTTTTGCGAAAATACGCCAGCATGGCGGCGGCTGCGTGCTTGCAGGAGTGGGTGTCCCGGTAGCGGGGACACGTGCAGGAAAAGGCGGCCTGCTCCCCGGCGCAGTGGATTTCCACATGGTACGCCCTGGTTCCCTGCACCACGCATTGGACGGTCTCATAGTCTGCGGGGCCCTCGATCTGCAGGTCCTGCACGGCGCCCTGGCAGAAATATAGCACGCCGCGCTCCCAGTCCCGGGGCGGGAACAGGTACTGTAAATCTGCTTCAGTCCAAGCCATAGATACCTCCAAACAGGCTGCCGCGTTATTCCGTATCGGTGCGCATTAAAAGGGCCAGGTCGTCGCCTACGTAGGATGAGGCGGGGACGCTCAGGTCATACTGCATCCACGAGCCCTTGTCGGGCAGCCGCGGGCTGTAGACGGCCTCCCCCAGCCGCTTGAGGGTCAGGGGTACGCCGCAGTTTTTCTGGTGCTGCTGCTCCAGCGTCAGCAAAATGGAGCGGGTGTTCTCCAGCGCCGTTTTGGAGAGGCGGCGGATGCCGGCGGGAGGCGCGTCGTAGATGTACTTGGGATAGTAGTACGGCAGCATCATGTTGATGGAGGGCAGCAGCTGCTCGGTCTTGCCGCCGCCCAGTACGCTGTCGCCCCCCAGGAAGGGGGACAGGCCGCTCTCCGTGAACCAGTAGTGGAGGTTGGGAATGAAGTATTCGCAGTCCACCCGGCGGCCCTGGAGCGTCATCAGGTCCTGGCCCCGGCCGGACATGATGCCCACCAGGATGCAGCGGATGTCCATACCGGCCTCCTTGAACAGGGGGTCCAGGTTGTCCATCCGGTAGCCCTTGTGCAAAAGATCGTCCACCAGCAGCACCGGACGGCGGAAGGACTTGATGGTGCGAATCTGGTTGCGCAGGGTGCTGTAGCCGGGGTATTCCTCCACAGTGAAGGAGGCGATGTCCCGGTCATAGACCTTTTCCACGTGGAGCGTCTTGGTGACGGTGTTGGGGACGATGGCGTCGGAGAGGATCTTGCCGTAGGGCACGCACATGAGACTGCCCAGCCGCCGCACGCCCTTGGGTACGTCCAGCACCTTGTTGTGCTGCTGCACCTTATATAAAAGGGCCTGGTTGAGCGTCTCGGCGTCGAAGGTCAGCACCAGGGTGCCGGGGAACAGCCCCGTCAGCGCCCGGCGCAGCCGCGGGCGGCTCTCCTCCACGGCCCGGAGCACCACGGGGTCGTCTCGGTGGGGCGGCTTGATGGAGAGGTACATATCCTGAATCAGCACCATGGGGTCGCGCATATCCACGTAGTAGAGGCCCTCGCCGCCGGGAATGGGGGCGAAGCCCAGCTGCTCCAGGGCGGAGAGCAGCGCCGGTCTGGGTGTGCGCAGGCGGCAGAGGGCGTAGGTGTTGTCCTCGGTGAGGCTGCGGGCCAGAAGCTCGTTGACCACGCTGCGGCAGACCTCGTCGCTGTCGCCGCCCTCACAGTGGACGGCGTCCAGCACCAAAATCCGGCCCGAGGTGTGGCGACGGACGAAGGAGGCCGTCTCAATATCCTCCACCACCGGGTACAGCTCCGAGGGGCCGGCGGTGTGGCCGCAGGCCCAGCCCAGCAGCCGGTCGTCCTGGCGGGTGTAGAGGCCCACGGCCTTGGGGTCGCGGCCGGTGAGACAGTAGCGCAGCTCCGCCGGCATCGTGGCGGCGGAATAGCGCCGGTAGTAGAAGTCCTGGGGCTTTAATACCTGCTTGAACTGCGGGGTACGGAGGTAGAGGCCGTACTCATAGATGTAGGCCTGGGCCACCGGGTCCACCAGCATGGAGATGTCCATGTCCTTGTCCACATACTCCCGAATCCGGGTGGAGGAGACGGTCTCGTAGTAAGACGGCAGCGACAGCTCCAGGAGCTTGCCGTGGAGCAGGTGGGAGAGTGGCTCACCGGCTTCGTCGGCCTCCCGGCGGAAGAGAATGTGGTTATAGTAGGCAGCCGAGCCGGGGGCGTCGGACTGGTAGGCCGAGGCATGGCGAATGACGTCGCTGCCGGCTACCAAGTAGAGCTCCCGGTCTGGGAACAGGTCCTTGAGGGTCTTCAGGTCCTCTGGCGAGGCGATGTTCACCGGGATGTCGTCGGGGAAGAGGTAGACGTGCCACAGCCCCGCCACCGACATGCTGACGATTCGCCGCCGCCGCAGCCGCGCCAGCGTGCGCTTGCTCCAGGAAAACTCGTCGATGGCCAGATACACCTCGAAGCCCCGGGCGCGGATTTCCTCCACAATGCGCTTGTGACCGGCGGAGAAGGGGTCGAAGGTGCCGGGGAAGAAGGCCACCGGCTCCGGCGGCACGTCGGGGAACGGCCCCAGCTCTACCTCGCAGGCCACCAGGAAGCGGTAGAGGTGGTTGAGCATGGCGGCTCGGTTGAAGAAGGTCAGGCGGCTTTTCCGCTTTTCCATCAGCAGACACAGGAGCTTTTTCTGCAGCCGCAGGAAGTAGTCTCGCCGCACCTCCAGCGGAATGGCCTCGCTGGTGAGGACGTCCCGGCACAGCGCCGTGAGGGTGGTCTGGTGGATGGAGTTCTTGTAGTGGGCGATGCCGGTGGTCAGCAGGCCCAGGGCCCGGTCCGCCGTGGCGGGGTCGTCCCGGAGGATGGTGAGGATGGCGCCCAGGGTGTACCCGGCGGCCCGGGCGGAGCGCTCCACGCCGGAGCGGATCATGTCCTCCAGGAAGCCCATGCCCTCTTCAAATTCCTTCTCCGGCAGCGTGCAGAGCAGCCGCCCCAGGAAGGGCGGGATAAACCGGGAGACCTGGTCCCGGCCATTTTCCAGCTCCCGGAGGAGGTCCACGGCGATCTCGTTGCGCTGGTCCACCGTCAGGTGCGGCGCGATGCGCAGCAGGCCCTTGCCGGCGTACTCCCGCACCGGCAGATGCTCACTGACGGAGAGCAGGTTGGAAAGGTGCATGGCCGTGTGGAAGGCGCTGGCGGGATGGTGGACGGCGTCGTCGCACAGGGCGTCCACGTGGACCAGCTTGACCATCCAGTGAACGGCATTTTTCAGGTTGCTGAGGTAGAGGCTGGCCGGGTCCACCGGGGGATGGGCCGTGACCCGGGGGTCCAGCCGGTGGAGAATGTGCCCCGCCAGATAGGCCACGGCGAACTCGCCGTCGGTCTGGGCCTCCTGCAGCAGCGTCTCCAGCGGCGCGGGCAGGGGCGATTCCGCCAGCGGCAGCAGGTGGAGCAGGGCCGCCAGGGCCGCCAGGCGGTGGTGGACCGGGCCGCGGCCCAGGGCCAGCAGCGGCTCGGCCAAGGTGTTCAGGTCCGCGGGCGTCAGGGCGGAGCAGGGAACGTGGCTCAGGGCGTCGGCCAGGATGAAGCGCTCCTCTCCCTGGGTTTCGCGCAGCAGCCGCAGCAGCGGCTCGGCCAGGGCCGGCGCCTCGGTGGGGTTGCAGCTTTCGAAGAGGCTCTCGGTGATGGCCTTGAGGGAGTTGGAGATCCGCTGGGCGTGGCCCGCGGTGATGCGCCGGTCAGGCCGCAGGCACTGGAGAAGGTAGCTCTCCCAGACCTCGGCGGACTTGTCCAAAATGGCCATCATCGTCGGGGCCAGGGCCGACTTGGGCGCGGCTTGGGGCAGCTCCTTGCGGTAGCTGGGGCCGGAGTTGGCCAGAATCTGGCCCATCAGCCGCCCGGCTCGGCGGCGGACGTCGCCCTCGTGGTGCATTAACAGCTCATAGAGAAATTTCAGCGTCTTCTGCTTGCCGGCCCGGGTCATATAGGTGCTGTACTCGTCCAGCAGCCGGAGATACGTCCGCACCGAGGCCGTGGTGCGCTCGCCCCGAGCCTGCTCCAGCAGCCGGTCAAAGGACTGCTCGGCGGTGATGGTGTGCATCAGACGGACGTTGCTCTCAAAGGTCATTCGTGCCAGCCCGGCCCGGGCCTCGGCAGCGGTCAGAAGGGCCGCGTCCTTGATGTCCTTGGGGCCGAGAGCGGCGTCTTCCAAATTGACGCCGACGCCGTTGTCCTTCAAAAAGGCCTCGAAATCCCGGAGCTTGCAGTAGACGGTCTGGTACCGCCGCTGTTTCTGGGGCGTCATGTCGGCCAGCTTGGAGAAGATCATGTCCCGGCTCTCTTCCAGAGAGTAGATGCCCATGATTTCCCTGCCATTTTCCCGGTGGCCCCGGACGCGGAAGTCGGCGTAGATCAAAAGGAGGGACTCCATCGGGAGGTTCTCAAACTCCAGGTCCCAGGTGGAGTGGTTGGCGGCCACGTGGCCGATCTCCTCCAGCCCGGCGCCCTCCAGCCAGGTCCAGGTGTAGTAGTAGTGGAGGTAGGCGGTCCGCTTCTGGTCGGAGCCGCGGCAGCCGAATTTGCCCACGTCGTGGCTGAGGCAGGCGGCGGACACCAGCGGCAGGTCCACCGGCAGGCCCGCCTTCCGGGCCAGGATGGCGGCGTGGAGCGCCACGTTGTGGACGCCGATGATGTGGGAGGCGGTGTCAAAGGGCATGGCCTCCCGCCCGATACGCAAGAGCGCCATCAGGTGCATCTTGCGGATCAAAAGCTGAAACTGCCCGTATTCCGCCGCCACCCGGCTTTCGGCCACGGCGTCCTCCGGCACCGGCAGCAGGTCGGTCAGCGGGTCGAAGGGGTAGTCCTCGCGGTCCAGCGCCCAGGTGAGGGCGGGGAGGTAGACCTGCTCGGCGGCTTCGACCAGTGCCGGGTCGAACCGGGCCTCGGGGTCGGGGTAGAGCTGGGCGCAGAGGTAGCGGTAGCACCAGGGGAGGAAGCCCTCCTCCGGCTCCGGCGGCAGCAGCGGCCGGCAGGCCGCCAGGACGCCGCGGCAGAGCATATCCCGCGGCCCGGCCAGCACGTCGGTCAGCAGCGGTATGAGACGTTCTTCCATAGTAGGCCCCTCCCGGTTTCGCCCAAGGCGTAGAGATAGTTTGATTATACCGTCTTTCCCCGGAAATAACAAGAAGACGGCCCGCGCGGGAGAAATTTTTCAGGCGCTGTAAACCGCGGCGGCGCGGATTCGGTCTATTCAAATATAAGAAATCCAGATGAGAGGTATGGAATATGCGCGTGGATCGATGGCTGTTGGCCCTGGCGCTGGCGGCGGTTTTGGCAGCTCTGCCGGCCTGCGCCCAGAGCGGCGGCGTCCCGCCGCAGCGCCAGGGGGAGACAGCGGCGGAGACGCAGGAGGTACCGGCAGAGACGCCGGAGGAGCCGGCGGACGAGGTGACGGAGGAGACGTCAGAACTGCCGGAAGAGCTGGCGGAGGAGACGCCGCAGGAGGCCCCGGAGGACGCGCCGGCGGAACCGGAAGCGGAATCGGAAACGGCTCCGGCGGAACCGGCGGTCTACGACCCCACGGCGCCGGTGGCCAGCGAGGAGTTCGTCCTCTCCAACGGCGTGGCCATGGACATGACCTATGCGGCGGTTTTGGTCTGCCTGGGGGACGGGCCGGACGCGCCGGAGACGCCCGGCGGCGACACCGTGACCATTCAGTGGGACGGGATTCTCTACGGCTTTTACCCCGACGAGGACGGCGTCTACCGCCTGGACTACCTCAATCTCTCCGAGGACTGCCGGGACGTGACGATTTTCCGCGGCATCGGCGTGGGAATGCCCATTGACGAGGTGTTCGCCAAAATACCGGCCTGGGACACGGAGCTGAAGCAGTGGGCCATCCAGACCATCTACGACGAGGGAAGCTGCCGCAGCACGCTGTCCTATGTGGCATTGAGCTACTATGTCCTGAATGTCTATACCCCGGACTACCACGCCGCCATCACCTTCTCCCGGGCGGAGACGGCGGTCAAGTGGGTGGAGTTCTACGGCATCGACTGAGAACCTGCGTCCGATCCGATGAGACGCAGCCGAAGAGAAAGGAGAATCGCGATGAAACGACGCTTCCTGGCCCTGCTTCTGCTCCTGGCGCTGGCGGTGTGCGCCGGCGCCGCCGCGCCCGAGGTGTCCGGGCCGTTTTCCGATGTGCCGGCGGACGCCTGGTACGCCGACGCCATCGCAGAGGTCTGCGCGCTGGGGCTGATGCGCGGTACCTCCCGGGACACCTTCTCCCCCGACCAGCTGGTCACGCCGGTGGAGGCGGCGACCGTCCTGTACCGCCTGGCCGGCAGCCCCGGCGATGCGCCGCCTGCCCCGGGGGTCCTCCAGGACGCCTGGTATGCCCCGGCGCTCAATTGGTACGAGACTCAGGACATCTTCCATGGGATGACCGGCGGGCTGCTGGGCGGCGTGCCTCTGGACCGGCAGTATGCCGCGTCCATGTTCTGCCGCTATTCCGGGTGCAACGGCCTGTCGGAGCAGCTGGATCTGGCCTTTGAAACTGTCTGGGAGGCGGTACTGCAGGACGATTCCGAAGACTGGAACCTCAATCTGTGCCTGTACCACGTCAAGTGGTGCATCACCCTGGGGATTCTGCGCGGGGACGGCCACGACTTCTACCGCCTGGGCAGCCCCATCACCCGGGCGGAGCTGGCGGCCATGGCGGTGCGGATGGTAGAGGCCCTGGAGACCTATGACATCCCCTATGGCGCGGCGCTTTGCGATTCTGCCGCGCCTGCCGAGAACCCGGACGCGACGCCGTGGCCGGAATTTCTGGCCGGACCGGCGGCGGGCGGCTATACCGTGCGCAGCGAGGCGCTGGGCTGCTCCTTCACGGTGCCGGCGGCGGTGTCGCAGAAGGTGGCCGTGGCCAGCGGCGTCCGCAGCTTTGATCCGGAGGGGACTTGCCTCACCCTCTATTACGTCCCCGAGGGCGGGCGGTATCCCCTGACCATGTTCTACCTGGTGGCCGAGGCGCCCCGGGCGGATTTCTTCAAGCCTGGCAGCTGGTACTATTCCGCCCCCACCAACCACCCCATCGCGGCCGTGGGCGAGGACAGCATCTACTTCACCATGGGGCCCCTGGGCGGCTCGGAGATCGGGCGGGATGACCCGCTGTGGGAGGACTACACCGAGACCTTTTCCACTGTCAGTGCGGCGATCCGCGAGACCATCGCCCCCGACGCGCCCTCGTCGCTTCCCGTCCCGGACACCGCCGCCATGGCCGCAGCTGCGGACGCCCTGGCGGATCAGGGCGACAAGACCTTGACCCGCGCCGCGGCGGCGCAGCTGGCCTACAGCCTGCTGGCGGCGGAAAACAAGGAAACCGCGTATCCGGTGCCGTACACCGACGTGGCGTCCGGCACCGAGGCCGCCCGCGCGATTGCATACTTATCCAGCTACGGCCTGCTGACGCGGTATGCCCGGGACGGCACGGACCTGGACGGTACAAAGTTCCGCCCTGGAGAGGCCATCACCCGGGGGGAATTTACCATGCTGCTGCACCGGCTGTCCTTCCAGCCCTCTCCCGAATTCTATGCTGCCGTTCCGGAGGACATGGACCTGGAGCACTGGGCGTCTTCCTATGTGATCTATGGCTGGCTCTGCGGTTGGCTGGAGGCCGACGGCAGCGACCTCCGCCCCGACGACCTCATCACCTGCGCCGAAGTCGCCCAGGCGCTCCGGTGCGTGGCCGAGGATGGCTACCCCATCCCGGGCGTGGACAAATGAACGCCCGCGCTTCTGAAAGACAGGCACCGACTGGGCAGTCCGGAAACGGACTGCCCAGTCGGTGCCTGAGACTGTCAAAAAACTATGGTAAAAACCTCTGCAACAGAGCAGCGGGGGATGGGGGCAGGGGGCAAAGGGCCCCCTGCGCGTTTAATAAGGTCGTTTTTGCAACTTTTTGAAGTTGCAAAAACGGGGGATAGCGGGACGAAAATACTTTTTCGACACGCTGAGAAAACGACTGGGCAGTCCGGAAACGGACTGCCCAGTCGTTTTGTGCTGCGTAAATAGTCTCTTATGCCTGGCTGGCCTGCTGCCGCGCCTCGGTAAAGCCCAGGATGGCGAAGGTATCCGGGTCCAGCAGGACGCCGTAGTCGTCCCGGGCCTGCTCCACGGTGATATACTCGTTCTTGGCGTCCATGGCCACCTTCTCCGGCTGGCGCTTGAGGGGGTTGCCGTAGCCGCCGCCGGTGGCCGTCACCATTCGCACCACGTCGTTTTTGTGCATCACCCGCCGGGCGACAATGCCGGTGGGCGGGCTGACGGTGCCGTCAGCGTCCATAAACTGGAAGTAGTTGATGGAGCCGTCCTTGCCGCCTGCCGCGCCCCAGACGGGCCACTTGTTCCGTCCGAAGGAGGCGGTGAAGGTCTGGTTGTCGTTCATGGAGCGGTAGGTGCGCACCGCGCCGCAGCCGCCCCGGAACTCGCCGGCGCCGGCCCCGTCGGTATGGAGGCTGTGTTCGTCAATGCGGATGCCGTAGCGGGTCTCGGCCATTTCCACGGGGACGTTGTAGGTTTCGCCGTCGCCCACGCAGAACTGGCCCACCTGGCCGTCATGGCCCCGGCAGGCACCCCAGCCGCCCACGGTGGGCTCAATGATAAGGTAGTCGTTGCCGAAGTCCTGGTGCTTGCCCGCCATCAGCACGGTGCAGACGCTGAGCAGATGCCCCGCTCCGAGAGACTCCGGGAAGGCCGGCGCCAGCGCCCGCCACACCAGGTCGATGACATAGATCATGCTCTCATAGTAGCAGGAGGTGGCGGCGGGGCGGTTGGCCTGGAGGACGCTGCCCGGCTCGCAGATGGTGCGCAACGGTGCGAACACGCCGTCGTTGACGGCCAGCTCCGGGCCCACCACCGACATGAAGACCACCTTGACGCCGGCGTAGGCAGCGGTGGCGCCGGAGTTGACGCAGCCGATAACCTGCGGGTCGCTGCCGGTGAAGTCGGCCAGGAATTCGTCGTCGGTGATGGTGACTTTCACTTGCAAATGGACGGGATTGCCGTGGCCGTCGTCGTCCATGTATTCGTCCATTTCCCAGGTGCCCTTGGGCATTTCCTGCAGGCGCTTGCGGGCCACCCGCTCGCCCTGGTCGATGAGCCGCTCCATGGAGCCCTTGACCACGTCGGCGCCGTACTTGCTGCACAGCTCGCCGATGCGCTTTTCACCGGTGCGGAGGGAGGAAATCTGCCCCCACATATCGCCCTGGGAAATCTGCGGATAACGCATATTGCTGCGCATCAGGTCCCACACCGGCTCCACCAGCTGGCCCCGGTCCACCAGCTTGGTGCCGGAGAAGCACATGCCCTCCTGGAACATATTGGTGGCGTCGGTGGAGAAGGAGCCGGGGGCCATGCCGCCGATGTCGCTCCAGTGGGCCTTGTTGCCGGCGAAGGCGATCAGTTCGCCCTCGTAGAAGATGGGCATAACCATGCCCACGTCGGACATATGGGTGCCGCCACCCATAAAGGGATCGTTGATGATGTAGACGTCGCCGGGGTGGAGGTTTTCCTTGCCGTACTTCTCCACCACCGCGCAGATCATCGGGGAGATCATGCCGATAAAGCCGGTGACGCCGTTGCCCTGGGTGAGAAGGCGGCCCTGGGCGTCGGCGATGCCGCTGGCGTAGTCCAGCGTCTCGTAGATGATGGGGCTCATGGACGTCTGGGCGAAGGCATAGAAGATCTCGTTGCTGACCGCGATCAGGGCGTCCTTGACGATATCCAGTGTCACCGGATTGATTTTCACCTGCTCAGCCATTATTCTACCTCCGTTTCCACGATGAGATTGCCGTAGCGGTCCACCGTCAGCGTCTGCCCGGGGCAGACCACGGTGGCGGTGGTGGGCTCCTCCACCACCAGGGGACCCTGGGCCACGGCGCCGCTGCCCAGCTTGCGCCGGTCATAGATGGGGGTGTCCAGCCAGCCGTCGCCGGAGAAGAACACCCGGCGGGTCTCCTTGCAGGCCTGGGCGATGTCGCCCACCTGGGGCGCGATCTCCTGGAGGGCCGGCTTCGTCAGCTGGCCGTAGGCCACCAGGTGCAGATTGACGATCTCCGCCGGGGTGTCCGGCAGGGAGAAGGTGTAGAAGTGTTCGTGGGTTTTGTGGAAGCGGCTGAGAATCTCGGCCCGGTCTTCCTCCTTCCAGGGGTAGGCGGGGGCCGACACCTGGACGGTGTGCTCCTGGCCCATGTAGCGCATATCGGCGATGAAGCGGAACAGGGTCTCTTCCGGCGCGATGCCCTCGGCGGCAAAGCGGGCCTGGGCCTCCTCCATCTGCTGGCGCCACATGGCGTTGAGGGTGTCCATGGGGGCGCTCTGGAAGGAGAGGATTCTGGTCTGGATAAAGTCGTGACGGATGTCGCTCATCAGCATACCCCAGGCGGAGAACACCGACGCGGCCACCGGGACGATCACCTTGCGGATGTTCAGCTCCTTGGCCAGGGTGGGGCCGTGCATGGGTCCGCCGCCGCCGAAGGCCACCATGGCGAAGTCCCGGGGATCGTAGCCCCGGCGCACGGAGATCAGCTTCAGGGCGTTCATCATATTGGCGTCTGCCACCCGGATAATGCTCTCGGCGGACTCCTCAGCGTCGATGGAGAAGGCGTTGCCCACCTTGTCCACCAGGGCCTGGCGCACATGATCCAGGGAGACCTCCATGTCGAAGTTTTCAGCCGAGAGCCGCCCGGCGATGAGGTTGGCGTCGGTGGTGGTGGGGTCCTCGCCGCCCTTGCCGTAGGCCACGGGGCCGGGCAGGGCGCCGGCGCTCTTGGGGCCGACTTTCAGGGAGCCGCCCTCGTCGATCCAGGCGATGGAGCCGCCGCCGTTGCCGATTTCCACAATGTCCACCACCGGGGCCATGATGGGGTAGCCGGCGCTGCGCTCATTCTTTTCAATGTAGTAGGAGGTGGTGACTTTCACCTCGCCCTGGTCGATCAGGGAGCATTTGGCCGTGGTGCCGCCCACGTCAAAGGCGATGAGGTTGGCCTCGCCGATCATGCGGCCCAGAATGGAGGCACCGAACACACCGGCCACCGGGCCGGACTCCACCACGTTGATGGGCGTCAGCTTGGCCTGGTCGAAGGTGGTGGTGCCGCCGTTGCTCTGCATGATGTAGCGGTTGCCGGAGATACCGGCGTCCGTCAGCCGCTGGCCCAGCCGGTCTATGTAGGAGGAGGCCACCGGCATCACGTAGGCGTTGAGGACGGCGGTGGAGGTGCGCTCATACTCCCGCCACTCCTTGGTGATGTCCACCGAGGGGCAGACGTAGACCTCCGGCCACAGCGCCTTGATCTTGGCCACGGTCTCCCGCTCGTGCTGCTCGTTGGCGTAAGAGTTGATGTAGCAGACGGCGATGGCCTCCACCTGCTCCTTTTTGAGGTATTCCACGGCGGCAGCGATGTCCGCGTCGCACAGGGGCGTCAGCACCTCGCCGCGGTAGCTGATGCGCTCCGTCACTTCCCGGCGGAGATACCGCGGAACGAAGGGCGCCGGTTTTTCAAACACCAGATTGAAGAGGTCCGGCCGGTTGCCGCGGGCCAGCTCCAGAATGTCCCGGAAGCCCTTGGTGGTAATCAGGGCAGTCTTGGCGCCCTTGCGCTCGGTCAGGGCGTTGATGATGGTGGTGGTGCCGTGGAAAAAGGCGTCAATGCTCTGAGCGTTGATGCCGCTTTTCTCCAGCACATCCAGGACACCCTGGTCAAAATTGGGCGGCGTGGTGTGGGCTTTTTCCAAAATCAGATTGCCCGATTCGTCGATGGCAACCAGATCGGTAAAGGTACCGCCGATGTCGGTGGCGACTTTCATAACATGACCTCCTCACGTGGACTGCGCCCATGGGGCGCTTCCTACCCATCATAGCACAACTACGCTAAATAGTCAACGAACTAAAGTAAGAAAGTAACGAAGGGAGATGGCGTTTCGCGCCGCGCCGTGGTATAATAGCCGCACAGCGGCTATTATACTTAAAATTCTAAGTCCTTTTTCTCGCCCCTAACGGGACAACCGAAAAAGATGACAGATTATACCATTCTGGCTGCGCCATCATGGTATCATAGCCGCAAAGCAGCTATGATACTGAAACTTGCGCTTTTTTCGTGCAAGCAAAAGAGACGACAAAAGCTGACGCTGCGCAGAGAATTATTCGGGGAGGGCCGATGGACGTATGAAACAAAACCGTGTGGATGCCGTCTTGAAGAATTTGGAGCAGATGGGGCTTTCTCAGATGCTGATTACGGACCCGCTGGCGATTTTTTATCTCACCGGGCGGTTGATCCAGCCCTTGGAGCGCTTCTATGGCCTGTATCTGAACCAAAACGGCGGGCACAAGATTTTTATTAACCAGCTGGAGACGGTGCCGGAGGACCTTGGAGTGGAAAAGGTTCGGTATACAGATACTGACCCGTATCTGGACATGGTAGCGGCGGCCATTGACCGGCGGGAACCTCTGGGAGTGGACAAGAACATGGCGGCCCGTTTTCTGCTCCCGCTGCTCCGGGAGAACGCGGCCGCCGGCTTTGTGAACGCCTCTTTGGCGCTGGACCGCGCCAGAGCCGTAAAGGATCCTCAGGAGCGGGAGCTTATGCGGCGGGCCTCCCAGCTCAATGACCAGGCCCTGGCGGAGCTGCGCCCTTTTATCCGCGACGGCGTCAGAGAGTGGGAGCTGGCGGACCAGCTTCAGCGGATCTACAAGGAGCTGGGAGCTGACGGCGTGAGCTTTCCGCCCCTGGTGGCCTTCGGCGGCAACGCCGGGAGCGGCCATCATTGGCCCGACGGGACCAGGCTGCGGCCCGGAGACTGTGTGCTGGCCGATGCGGGGTGCACCTTTGAGGGCTACTGCTCCGACATGACCCGGACCTGGTTTTACCAGGACGTTACTCCGGAGCAGCAGGCGGTCTACGACCTGGTGCTGCGCGCGAACCAGCAGGCGGAGGCCGCGGTGAGGCCGGGAGTCCCCCTCCGGGAGTTGGACTCGGCCGCCCGGGACATCATTGCCGCGGCTGGATTCGGCCCCAATTTCACCCACCGCCTGGGCCACTTCATTGGTCTGGAGGATCACGAATTTGGAGACGTGTCCGCTTCCTCTCAGGACGCCGCCGTGCCGGGCAACATTTTTTCCATTGAGCCCGGCGTCTATCTGGAGGGAAAGCTGGGGGTGCGGATCGAGGATCTGGTTCTGGTGACAGAGGAGGGATGCGAAATTCTCAACCGCCTGCCCAAAGAGCTGGAGGTCATTGCGTAAAGGGGGGGAGGGGACTGTGCAAAATCCGATCGCGTCAATTGCCCTCTCCACCGGCGCGGTGATCCGTCTTGAACTGTATCCGGAGATCGCCCCGAACGCGGTGACCAGCTTTATCTATCTGGCGAACCGGCAGGTCTTTGACCACTATCCCATCGAGCGGATCGTCCCCGGGTGGGTGGTTGATGTGAGCTATCACGCGTTTGGCAATCCGCAGGCGTGTTATTTTATTCCGAATGATGTGCAAAGCGGCAGATACCTGGAGGCCGCCTTCGGGACCATAGGGCTGGGCGGGTACGGGGCGCCGGATATTGCGGGCGGTGAATTTTTCTTCCCGCTGGAGAATTGTCCCGGTATTACTGGGAAATATCCTATTTTCGGGAAAGTGACCCAGGGATTGGAGGAGCTGCGCCGCCTGGAACAGGTGGAGACTTATCCGGTATCCTACCCCGGCCTGCCCGACGTTCAGATCAATACGCCGGTGGTACCGGTATTCATTGAGAGGGTATCTGTCGATACTTTCGGGACAGACTACGGTGAGCCGACGCGGCTGCGCGGGAAGGAGAAGCCCTACTTCTGGCCCACCCTTATATGAGTTCACAAAGCCCCGGGGAGAGCGGATGAAACCCTGCGGGAGGCGGAGACGAAAAGAACCCGTGAAACAAATGGGATGCTCCGCATGGACCAGGTTGAGAGGGATCTGCGGGCTGAATACCCTGATATACGATGCGCCGCCTGCTGGCATTTCCCAGCAGGCGGCGCATGAAATTTCATGCTTCCCATAAATCGTTCCGCAAAATATCAGCCGTGCAGCCGTATGCGCCTGCCGGAAACAGCCGCCCGTCAATCCGCGAAGTAGAGCTGTTTGAGCCGGTGCCGTGTCTTCAGAGCCTCGGCGGCTTTTTCGCCCAGACGTTCCGATACCGCCACGATGAGCGCGTCCAGCAGCGCCGCCGGGGCGGTCATGGAGTGGTACTCCTTCTCCGCACCGCGGTACGCGAACAGGCTGATGTCCGCCGTCTCATCGGCAGCCAGACAGGTGCGGCTGACAAAGGCCAGGGTCCGGTAGCCGGCGGTCCGGCTCTGCTCCAGCAGGACGCGGCCCTCGCGGGAGAGCTTGGAGAAGCTGAACAGCACCACCAGGTCGCCGGTACCCGCCTGTACCAGTCCCTCCAAAAGCTCCGAGCCGCCGGAGGGCAGCAGGCACACATTGACCCCAAGCCTGCGAAGCCGGAAATGGAGCAGTTCGGCCAGGGCGGCGGAGGCGTTTTTGCCGTGGATGTAGACGCGTCCGGCGGAACAGAGGGCTTCCACAGCCCGGCCGAACATTTCTCTGTCCAGCAGCTGGGCGGTCTTGCGCAGGTATTCCTGCTGCCGCTCCAGCCAGGCGGAGAGCGTAAAGCCCTCCGCCTGCTGGATGGTGCTCGCCATCTTGGCGGCTGGTCCGGAGGCCTGCTCCAGAACCAGGCTTTTCAGCGCCTTATAGTCCTTGCATCCCGCGTGCCGGGCGAAACGGGACACGGTGGCGTCGGACAGCTCTAGGCGCTCCGCCAGCTGCCCGATGGACAGGAATAAGAAGGTATCTGTGTTGGTGTTGATGTAATCCAGTATTTTCTGTTCAGCGCGGGTCAATTCCCCCGGCGGTATAGCCAGACGCAGCTCCATAGAGTGACCTCATTCAATACTTGGGATGGATCTCGGGGCGGGACGAAGCGGGCCGCGAAGTTCGGGCCGCTGCTCTCATGCGGTGGCCCCCTGGGTGAGGATGGACACATAGTCGCCGCCAAGCGCGTGGATTTCCTTCAAGGACCGCTTCAGCAGGCAGGCGGTTCGCACTTGGAGGGCCGCGCAGCCGGAGAGCCGGATCTCGTAGCGGCCAGCGAGCATCTCTCCATAGAGCGCGGGAATCGTGTCGCAGGCGTTCTCAAATACCGTGGCGACGCAGCCGTACTGCACCGCCTGGTGGGTGTCGCTGCCCGACACCACGGGAATCTGCAGACGCTTCCCCAGCCCGTAGGTCAGCCGCTCAGTCTGCTCCCGGTCCAGGGCCAGGTCCTTGCCGTTGAGGTCTAAAAACTGCAGGCGGCACAGCTGCTCCTCCGGCAGCTCAGGCACATGGCCGGGGGCGCGGAAGGGGTGGCCGCAGCCCACGACCACCGGATACTCCGCAAAGAGGTCCATGAGCTGGGCGAAGGGCAGGAAAGCCCCCTTTTCCTTGTGGGGCTTCAGCCGCCGGTTCAGCTCCAGGACAGCCTCCAGGGGACCGATGGACAGGATGTGGCCGCCCTCCGCCACATCGGTCTCCATGCCGGGGAAGATCTTCAGGCCGTTTTCCAGCTCTAAGGCGTCTCCCGATCTGCGGCTCACCGAGTTGATATAGCCATACACGTCGGCAAACTGGAGGGTGTTGAAGTGCTCTGTCAGGCACAAGGCGTCCAGGCCGGCTCTCTTTGCCTCGCCGAAGAGCCAGTCGGTGTAGGCGGTGGAAAAGGGGAGCTTTTTCGCCAGCTTCCCGTGAGTGTGAAAATCCAGGCGCAAGAGGAAAACCTTCTTTCTTACAGAAGTGTGGAGATCAAGAGGGCCACCGCCACGACCAGCAGGGAGACGGCCAGAAAGATCCCGTCGTTGCAGGTAATCTTCAGAGAGGCCAGCTTGAGCTTCTTCACCGACTTGTTCACCGCGGCGTACCGGTAGCCCCGCAGCTCCAGGGCCTCCACGGTGGTGCGGGACCGCTTGGCGGTGTTGAGCATCAGGGGGTAGAAGGACTGCATGACGATCTTCACCTGGTAGATGAGATACTTGACCTTGCCCCCCAAGGTCTCATGGGCGGGTGGATTTCCCCGGAGCCGGTAGCTGAGCAGCACATTCTGGAACTCCTCCATCAGCATGGGCAGCATCCGGTAGGCGTAGGAGATGGAGAAGCTCAGCCGCTCCGGGCAGCCGTACCACATCAGGCCGTTGGACAGCTTATCCGGGTCCAGGCCGGAGAACACCGTCACCGAGGCCAGGGAGATGGTGGCCACCTTCAGGGTCAGAACCAGCAGGGGGGCAATGGCAGAGGCGTCCCCGCCGAAGAGCAGGGTGGCCAGGAACAGGTACCCCGTCTGGGTGAACACCCCCAGGGCGAAGAGGAACAGCACCAGCCCCGCCACCCGGGCCAGGAGAGTGGTGACCATCACCAGCAGGAAGCAGCCCAGCAGAAAGGGTATGTCGCTGACAAACCAGGGCACCAGGCCGAAGAACAGGTACCAGGCCAGCAGCACCCGGGGGTCCAGGGCGGCGATGACCGTGTCGTCGTTGCCGTAGGCGTTTTTCAGCACCTGGCTGCGGAGAAAATCCATGGAGAATTTGTCCAGAATGTTTTCGGATAGCTTTTTCGTCAGCTTTTCCATTCTCATCCCTCCTGAAAACGGTCCAGAAATTCCTCGACGGTGTAGCACAGGGCCCGCTGGTCCAGGGCCTGGGCCATGGTGAAGATCTCCGGGGGGCGGATGCCCACCAGCCGGGTGACCTCCCGGTCGGAGAACACCGTGTCCCTGGGGCCGTCGGCCACTACCTTCCCGCCGCACAACACCACGATCCGCTCCGCCCACTGGCACACCAGCTGCATATCGTGGGTGGCGATCACGGCGGTCTGGATGATGTCCTTCATATCCGAGAGCACCGCCATGATCTCCCGGCGGGTGGCGATGTCCAGGTTGGCGGTGGGCTCATCCAGCAGCAGCACCCCCGGGTCCAGGGCAATGCCGATGGCGAGACTTGCCCGGCGCATCTGCCCGCCGGACAGCAGGCGCCCGTCCCGGTCCTGCAGGCCGGTGAGCCGGAACCGGGACAGCAGCGCGTCGGTGCGCTCCTGCCAGTCAGGGATCCCCCGGACCTCCATGGCGTAGGCGATGTCCCCCCGGATGGAGTCCTTGATGAACATTTCCTCCGGGTTTTGATAGACCAGGGAGATCTGTCGGGACAGGTCTTCCGCCCTCTTCTCCCCGATGGCCTCCCCAAAGAGGGAGACGGTCCCGGCATTGGGCCTCAGAAGGCCCACCATCAGCTTCATCAGGGTGGACTTCCCCGCCCCGTTGGAGCCGATGAGGGCCACCCGCTCCCCCTTGCGGATGTCCAGGTCCAGCCCCTGGAACACGGTCCGGGGCTCGCCCTTCACCGAACGGTAAGAGAGAGTCACATCCTGAAAGGATACCGCTGTCTCGCCGCCGCGCTCCGGTGTGGAGGCAGCGGGCCCGGGGATATAGCGCAGGGAGCCGAACGTCTTCAGCCCCTTCTCCACGGTGGTGGGCAGGGGGGCGTCCGCCGGCAGCGACCCCCGCTTTCGCAGGGCATAGGCCGCCTGGGTCACCTGGGGCGGGAAGATGTTGCACCCCTCCAGCTCCTCCACCCGCTGGAGGGCCTCCCCGGCGGGCAGCATCCAGCGCACCCGCCCGTCCTTCATGAGCATGACATGCTTGCAGTAGTCGGCGATGTACTCGGTGTGGTGCTCGATGACGATGATGGTCTTGCCGTGGTGCTTGTTCAGGTCCCGCAGCACCTCGTAGATCCGGTCGGCGTGCATGGGGTCCAGCTGGGCGATGGGTTCGTCCAGAATCAGGATGTCCGGCTGGAGGGACACCGCGCCGGCCAGGGCCAGCAGGTGGGTCTGACCGCCGGACAGCTGCCAGACATATTCGTTCTCCCGCCCCTCCAGGCCGCACTGCCGCAGGGCGGTCTTGCCCCGCTTCCTATAGTCGGGGAAGGCGTAGTTCAGGCAGGCATAGGAGGCGTCGTCCAGCACCGTGGGCCGGACGATCTGGTTTTCAAAGTCCTGGTACACATAGCCCACCTTCCGCGCCAGCTCCGCCACCTCGGATTCCAGCGTATCCAAACCGCCCACAGTCACTTTCCCCTCAAATGTCCCCGTGATAAAGTGGGGGATCAGGCCGTTGAGGACCTTGCACAAAGTGGACTTCCCGCAGCCGTTGTTGCCAACGACTGCCAGGAAGTCCCCTTGCTCAATTTGAAGGGAGATGTCCTTGAGAGTGGGCTGAGCGGCGCCTGGATAGGTATAGGTCAGGCCGTCAATCTCAACCGCGTGCATCTCACTTCACCGCGGCCTTCTTTTCGACATTCCGCTTGATGATCAGCAGGGCGGCGATGGCGATCACCGCGGCCGCGACCATCCCCAAAGCTAGGGCGGTGCCGTTCCCGGCCCACTCGGCCTCCCAGTCGATGAGGGACATGCCGGCGGTGGCGGCCAGCTCGGCCACGATGGCGCACACAAAGCCGACGGCGCACACGGCCAGGGCCTTGGGGCTGATGCCGCTGACGGCGCTGTCCGGGGTGCGGGGGGCCATGCCCAGCAGGGGCTCGATCTTGCCGTACAGCTTGGGCACCAGGTATAAGGTGGGCAGCAGGCAGAACAGGATGCCGGAGAACAGCAGGTCGTTGAGGAAGGCGAAGCCCTCGGTGGCGAACACGCTCTCGGGCAGGCCGGCCACGGCCTCAAAGTCCTCCACCGCCAGCTGAACCTTCAGGATGTCCACCACGGTTCCCATCAGGAGCTGGGCGGCGGTGCCGGTGATGGCGGCCACGCCTACCATGGCGCGGTTTTTGGGGTCCTTCACCAGGCGCCCGGCGATGTACACGCCGATGGTGACGGTGAGAAACTTCTCCAGCTCGCCCAGGCCGCCGAATTGGCCCAGCATGATCTCGCTGAACA
>NBJMC04201__coassemble_517_pt1 | contig 29455 bp, 20 predicted proteins | sample NBJMC04201__metabat2_low_PE_006 | metagenome-assembled genome bin NBJMC04201 | reverse complement strand
TGGCAACACCTATGAGGCTTCTGATTACCGCATCAGCTACGTTCTGGAGTTTGCCAACGGTGCCGCTACGGTCGCTTTTGAAGAGGCCTATGATATCGACATCGAGACTCTCATGGATGAGACTTCTTCCGGCAGCAACTCCTGGAGAAAGGTTATTCGTCCCGGCAATGAGATCACTGCTGATGACTTGACCGTTATCGAAGCCATTTTCGATGATGCTGACCGCATTGATGAGATCAGCTACGTTATGGGTGAGGTCTATATCGGCACCCAGTCCGTGGATGATATCTCCGATGAGATTTCCTACCGTGAGTTCTTGGATGAGTATGTCACCACCGGTGAGAATTCCAAGACTGTCGATGGCAATGAGAACGGCAACTGGCTGAAGGTCGTCGACAACGACGGCGACGGTGTGGCCGACGTGGTCATGAAGACTATCTATACCGGCGCTGGAGTCGAGGATATCGACCGCGATGGCAACATCGAGCTGACTGTGCTGAACACCGGTATTGCCAGCAATCACTATGACAATCTCAATGATCTGGATGAGGATATTGATGTTGTCTCCGCTGATGAGCTGAGCGAGGGTGACGTGGTGTACTACGCTGTCATCGATGGCAACGCTCAGACCTACCTCGCTGAGATGGTCACCGCTGAGATCGACTCCGTGAATCGCCGCACTCTTACCGCCACCACTACCGACGGCGACGAGTATGTGGAGTCCGATGTCCATGATCACGTGGGCTGGGATGGCTTTGAGAGCGGCGTCCGTAACCTGGAGGGCAACACCAGCTACGATCTGTACCTGGATAAGTACGGCAATCTGATGACCTTTGTTCAGAGTGCCACCTCCGGTGACTTCGTCCTGTTGACCAATGGTTACTTCCAGACCGGACGTACCGAGGACATCTACGCCGCCATGGTTTGGGACAGCGAGGCTCAGGAGCTGGTCGATACCGACATCACCTCCGGCGGTTCCCTGTTCATCTATGATGACCGCAACGACAACGATTGGGACAACCTGAAGGCCTTCGAGGACATCAATGATAATGGTTCTGCGATGCTGACCATCGTGGCCGCTCTCAACGAGGACGGCGAGCTGGTGCCTGTGGAGGATGTGTTCACCCGTCAGACTGTGAACATTATCGATTACAACGAGCGGGATGATGACGGCAACCGCCTGATCCCCGGCCGTGACTACCAGACCGGTACCGCTTACTACACCGATGGAAGCGTCACTGCTTACGACACTGCTGGTATTGATGACAAGACCAGCGGCGAGAATGTTGAGTTCCGTGCTCTGTCCACCACCGTGTACTACTATGTGTACATGGATGGCGATGATGCCGTCGTCAACGAGTATGTTGGCTACAGCAATCTGCCCGACCTGAAGGCCGGCGACGCCGCCAAGATCGAGGACGTGTACGCTGTCGGTACTCTGGTTGACCGTGTCAGCGGCAGCGGCCAGGATAACCAGACGGAATACTACACCGCTAACGTGATCGTGGTGGAGTTCAACGCCCCCTATGACAGCGACGCTGAGGAAGTCTTCGTTGTTGACGCTCCTGTGATCGGCAACAACCTGGGCACCGAGTTTGTCGAAGTGATCCGCGCCGACGGTACTTACGAGACTGTGGAGATCGACCTGGCGCACTCCAGCTATCGTCACATCGAGGATGCCGCCGATGTGGATTACGTTGCCCACTATGGTCCTGCCGGTCGGAACACTCTGATGCCTGGCCTCTACTACATGTGGGAGACCAGCGAGGAGGGTGTCTACACCATCACCACCATGACTGCTCAGGACATCAAGAACAGCAACTACAGTGTTGGCGTGGTTTCCACTGCTGATAACACCTACACCACTGACTGGGCTGAGGTCCGTGAGTACACTTTCGCGGGCTACACTTCCTATGACCTGGATGACACGGCTACCAATGACCGCATTGAGTATCAGGTCGTTGAGGACAGTGTGTTCTTTAACCTGGGCTATAGTGTTGTGAACAACGAGTGGAGAGCTGATCTTGACGACGAGGCTACCGCCGCCGACGTTCTGGATGAGCTGGGTGATCCTGATACCACCACCGCGCGGCCTCATGCTCATGCCGCCAACACCGTCCTGGTGAAGTATGACGGCGACGACATCGTCTACGCCATCTCCTTCGCCAACTACGACGGCGAGAACACCGCTGGTACCGCCATGGTCACCAACTTCGCTCAGTATGTCTGGAACGCTGCTAAGCCCGCCGCTGACTATATCCCCAGTGATGAAGTTGGCGTTACCGTTTCCTTCGGTTCTGATGAGCTGACTGCTGAGACCACGGAGTATACTACTTGGACCGAGGCTAGCAAGGCCCTTGAGGGCAACTCCCAGTTCAGCGCTGTTGCCACCAACAACGGCACTGTCCTGACCGATCCTACTCTGCCTGTGGAGCTGACCACTGCTGGTGGCACCTTCACCTTCCAGGTTGCGGTCCAGTCCGAGGATGGCGATAACACGGTGGTCTACAACTACACTGTTATTGTCCCCGCCGCCGAGACCGGCAACGAGCTGCTGGATGTTAATGCCATCGCTGAGATCGACGCAACCACTGTGAATCTGGGCAATGGTGAGCTGGCTGCTCTGACCGAGGATGATCTGACTGTCTCTGATAACGCTACCGCTGTTATCGACAAGGATGCCAAGACCATCACTGTTACCTCTGAGGCTGGCGTCGCAAATGTTTATAACATCGTTGAGGGTTCTTTTGTGACCATCAATGATGATGAGTCTCAGTTCATCGAGAACGGCCACAGCATCGCGCTGCCCGCTGGCGCTCTTTACTACGTCAGCAGCAACGTCACTGGCCAGGCCGCTCCCGGCCCCTTCAACATCACCGCTGCTGTTCCCGCTGAGGTCGCCTTCACCGGCTATTACGAGGCTACGCTGACCAGCGATTTTTCTGCCACCGATAATACTGGTGCTAACCGCGGTACCATCAACGTGACCGGTTGGACCGTGAACGGTAAGGCCGCTGCTACTGGCGCGGCTGTGACCAAGGGCGATGTGATTGTGGCAAGCGTGACTGTGGACGAAGGTTATGCCAACAGCGGTGAGACCGACACTATTACCGGTGCGGATTCTGTTGCCGCAAAGGTCAACAGTGATACCTATTCTGGCAAGGTTATCGTCAATGGGGGTACTGTCACTCTTGATAACTTTGGCAGTTTGACTCCCACTCTTACGCTTACCTTCACTTGGACTGTTGGTGATTACGGTGCTGTGACCTGCACTGTGGAATCTGATGCAAATGTCTAAGCGATAGGGTGATTTCCTAAAATTTGACCCCCGGGGCAAAGCCCCGGGGGTCTCTTTTTTGTTATTGGAAAGCCAAATAGCGATACTTATACCGGTCCGCATTGAGTTCAGGGTAACTGTAGACATCGTTGGCGTTGACGGATACTGTAAATCCTGTGTCTGTCAAGGTAACGCGGCCATAGAGCCGATCTGCGCCGCCGTCGATGATGGCGCAGTGTCTCATGGACGTCTCATCGCTGTATTGGGTTCCTGTAGGCTGGGAGGCTCCAATAATGAGAAAGCTGGGGCGAAAGCCTACAACGACTGCCTGTGTATCGCCGTTCCCTGTATAGCTGCCGATGAAGTAAGGCAGATTGCTAGGCCGATAGGCATCTGATAGTCCCTGATCAATATCCGCCATGGCCTGGTTGAAGTCCTCCATCTGGATTCTGTCGGTCTCCACCCACTGGGGGAGATGATAATTTGTTGTATAATTCATCCAAAACTCTCCTTGTCGTATTCTGTCGCGGCTGAAAAACCGTTACACACTTTGTGTGTAACGGCCTTTTGTTGCACGGCGGAAGGCAACGTCAAAATCAACAAGAAATTCGCCTCCTGGAGGGAGACGAGAACTCTCAGATTGTCCCGGCGGTAAACGCTGGGACGACAGTCTACAAGGCGTCGATAGCCGGGCGGTGGGCACGGCCGGGATCAGCTTCCAAGCCAGGTGTAACGCTTAACCCCCTGCCGGTTTTGGTCTACAGCTCCGCTCTCCGTGTTGGAAAATTCTTCAAAGTATTTACCCATAAGCAAAGCGGCAGCAAGTGCCCTGCGGGTATTTGCGATAGAAGTTTCTTAAGTGCCCTGCGGGTATTGATACTTTTCTTTACTAAAGAAAAGTATGTAGACCAAGCCCCTCAGTCCCCGCAGTCCTCCCGGCGGAGGTCCAGGAGGGCCTTTTGCGCCGCCAGGGTAATCAGGGTATCCCCCAGCTGGGAGAACACCGCAGCCAGCACCGCCAGCTCCTCCGGGCTCAGGCTCTCGTAGAGGGCGTTGGCCGCCGCCGTCACCGCCAAGGTCAGCTCCCGTGGGTCCACGCCAGTCCCCCCTCTCCCCTGCTCTCCCTCTATACATACGAGGCCCCGCCGTCCCTCAGACCGGGACGGCGGGGCAAGATCGTTTCAATTCATGGCGTCGGCGTTGACCTCCAGGAGCTGGGCCACCCGCAGAGCGGTGCGGGGATGGTCCCGCAGCTCCGGGTCCCGTTTCAGCAGGTCCTCCGCCGCCCCCTGGGCCTCCTTCAGCAGGGCCATATCGCAGCTGAGGTCCGCCACCTTCAGGGCCGGCAGGCCGTGCTGCCGCCGGCCGAAGAAGTCGCCGGGACCACGGAGCCGCAGATCCTCCTCGGCGATCTTGAAACCATCGCCGGTCTGGGTCATGACCTTCAGCCGCCGGCGGGTCTCCTCATTGCGGTTGTCGGAGATGAGGATGCAGTAGGACTTGTGCTGTCCCCGGCCCACCCGGCCCCGGAGCTGGTGGAGCTGGCTGAGGCCGAAGCGGTCCGCGTCCTCCACCACCATCACCGTGGCGTTGGGCACGTCCACTCCCACCTCCACCACGGTGGTGGACACCAGGATGTCCCGCTCCCCAGCGGCAAAGGCCGCCATGACGGCGTCCTTCTCCCTGGGCTTCATCCTGCCGTGGACATAAGCCACCCGCAGATCCGGGAACACCTTCTCCTGGAGCATAGCGGCGTACTCCGTCACCGCCTTCCGCTCGTCGGGGACCTCCTCCCCCCGCTCCACCATGGAGCAGATGATGTAGGCCTGCCGGCCCGTGGCGATCTCCTTGCGGAGAAAGGCGTAGATCCGCTGGCGGTAGGCGGAGGTGACGGCGAAGGTGTCGATCTTCTGCCGCCCCGGGGGCAACTCGTCGATGACGGACACATCCAGGTCCCCGTAGATGATGAGGGCCAAGGTCCGGGGGATGGGCGTGGCGGACATGACCAGCAGGTGGGGCCGCTCCCCCTTGGCGGAGAGGGCGGACCGCTGGGCCACGCCGAAGCGGTGCTGCTCGTCGGTGACCACCAGCCCCAGCCGGGCGTAGCTCACGTCGGCGCTGATGAGGGCGTGGGTGCCGATGACCACGTCGAGCTCCCCGTCCGCCAACCGGGCCAGGACCTCCCGCCGCTCCTTGGCACGCATGGCCCCGGTGAGCAGTCCGCAGGTGATCCCCAGCCGCTCCAGCAGCGGGGCAAGACCCTGGTAGTGCTGCTCCGCCAAAATCTCCGTAGGGGCCATGAGAGCCCCCTGGAAGCCGCTCCGGGCGGCGCAGACCAGGGCGGCGGCGGCCACCATGGTCTTGCCGGAGCCCACGTCCCCCTGGACCAGCCGGTTCATGGGCCGGCCGGAGCGGAGGTCCGCTGTGATCTCGCCGATGGCCCGGCGCTGGGCCCCGGTAAGGTCGAAGGGCAGGGCGGCGTAGAAGTCCACCAGGTCCGTGTCCGCCCAGGGGGCGCAGGAGAGCTCGTCCCGCCGGCGGCGGAGCTTCTTCAGCCCGATGGCCAGTAGGAACAGCTCCTCGAACACCAGCCGCCGCCGGGCCACCGCCAACTCTTCCTCCCCGGCGGGGAAATGGATCTGCTCGTAGGCGTAGCCCACGTGGCACAGCTCATGGGAGCGCCGGACCTCCTCCGGCAGGGGGTCCTCCAGCTGGTCCCGGCAGGCGGCCAGGCCCTGGGCCACGGAGCGCATGAGGATGGTCTGGCTCACCCCGGCGGTGAGGGGGTAGATGGGCACAATGCGACCGGTGAAGGTCCCGCCTCCCTCCCGCTCCACCACGGGGTTGGCCATGGTCTTGCGCAGGAGGCTCCCCTCCGCCCTGCCGAAGAAGATATAGGTCTCCCCCCGGCACAGGTCGTTTTTCCGGTAGGTCTGATTGAAGAAGGTGATGTCCAGGGCCCCGGTCTCATCCACCGCCCGGAGCTTCACCAGCTCCAGGCCCTTGCGGATGCGGCTGAGGGTGGGCTCGGCAGCCACCATGGCCCGGACGCAGGCGTTCTCCCCCGGCTGGAGGTCGATAACCCGCTTGAAGGTCCGCCGGTCCTCATAGGCCCGGGGGAAGTAGGAGATCAGGTCCCGGAGGGTGTGGATGCCCAACCTGGCCAGGGCCTTGGCCCGCTGCTCCCCCACGCCCTTGACGTACCGGACGTCGGTGGACAGGTCCGCCATGGCTCACTTGGCCCCGCCGGACAGATCGTCGAAGAACACGGGGTAGCGGGCGGCGAACTCCCGCAGGATCATCCCGGCCACCTCCACGATCTGGGGGTGGGCCCCCCGGCCGGTCCGCAGCCGCAGGAAGTGCCGCCACTCCCGCAGGTCCATGGTCATGACGATCTCCGTTTTCAGGGCATTGGGCAGTACGGCCCGGGCCTCCTCCGGCCTGGCCCCGGCCTGGATGAGCTGGAAGTAGCAGCGCTCCGCCGCCTCCATGGCCTCCTGCCACAGCTCGTGCTTCCGCCGGTCGGCGGGGTCGTCCAGGTCGTAGCCAAAGCCGGTGGCGGGGTCGATGCAGACGATCTGCCCGCCGAACTTGTCGGCGGTGTAGTTGCAGTAGCGGGTGCTCTCCTGGCTGTAGCTGGCGATCCGGTGGCGGACGATCTCGTGGCTGATCCCCCGGTCGCAGGTCACACGGACGGTGAGGCTGCCGTGCTCGATGACGGACTCGTGGCCCCGCTTGATGATGCCCCGGATGAAGCTCTCGGCGCTGCCCTCCCGGATCTTGTCCTCGCTCTTGTAGCACACCCGGCCGATGCGCTCGATCTTCTCCAGCAGCTCCCCGTAGGCGGGGGGATCAATGAGTTCGATGGCGGGCTTGACTGCAATCATGGCTGTTCTCCTTTCCCTGGCCCGGGGCCAGCGATCCTGTCTTGCTCTTCTCGTATCCTGTTCTCCATTGCTTGTCCCAGGCGCCACAGCAGGGGCTCAAAGTCCACGCCCTCCCGCTCCGGCAGGCTCTGCTCCTCCGTCCGGGCCGCGCAGCGGCTGACGAAGTCCGCCGCCAGGCCTGCCGCCTCGGTGAGGCCCAGGCCCCGGACCAGGGCCCCGGTGAGGACGCTGGCGAAGAGGTCCCCGGTGCCGTGGTACCGGCTGGCCACCCGGGGCGCGGCGGCGAAGGTCACCGCCCCGGTATCCCGGTCGAAGCAGGCGGCCCCCAGGGTGTCCTCCGACAGGGAGACCCCGGTGAGGACCACACTCCGCCGCCCCCCCAGGCTCAGTCGCTCCGCCCACCGCCGGCAGTCCGCCTCCCGGTCCAGGCGTAGGCACTCGTAGTCCTCCCCCAGCAGGATAGCCGCCTCGGTGCGGTTGGGGGTGATCACGTCCGCCAGCTCCGCCAGCTCCCCCATGGCCTGGCACATGGCCGGGGTGTAGGTCCGGTAGGGCCGCCCGTGGTCCCCCATCACCGGGTCCACCACCGCCAGGCCGTCTCCCCGGAAGGCGCGGATCAACGCCCCCGTCAGGGTCATCTGGGCCTCGCTGCCCATGAAGCCGGTGTACACGCCGTCAAAGGTCAGGCCCAGGCTCCGCCAGTGGTCCATCACCGGCCCCATCTGGTCCGTCAGGTCCAGGAAGGTGTTGGCCCCGAAGCCGCCGGTGTGGGTGGAGAGGTATGCGGTGGGCACCGGGCAGCACTGGGCGCCCATGGCGGACAGGGTGGGCATGACGATGGTCAGCGAGCAGCGGCCGAAGCCGCTGAGATCGTGGATGGCGGCGACGCGGGGGGCGGGCATGGCGGTCTCTCCTCTCTCTGCGGGGATCGCTGTAAACAGGAACATTCCATGTTATTATAGACCACCCGCCGCCCCAGCGCAAGAAAAAGCGGCTCCCCAGGGCCGATTTTTCCGCCGCGGCCCCGCGAGGTATCGGAATTTCAGGGTTTACAACCTTTCCCCCATGCGCTATAATGTGAGGGTATGCTTGGGGCTTTTATCAAAACAGCGGCAGACCGCCCCGCCGCCCATATCTGCGGGCATGATGGAATTGGTAGACATGCGAGATTTAGGTTCTCGTGCTTCACCGCGTTGGGGTTCGAGTCCCCATGCCCGCACCACGTCGCCGCGGACGACATATCGTTCGCGGCGACTTTTTTACAAAAGTCACCTCTCACTCATTTTGTCGCGGCTCCTTTCCAAACCGGACCCGCCGCGCAGCCGTTGGCGACATCGCCGCCAGACGATGGAGCTTTACGGATGCGGCGTGCCCCTTACGGGCACTGCGCTGGGCTCCGATTTGGGTCCGCCGCTGCGCGGCGGCTTTGTCTTATGGGGAGATTCGATTTAGCAGAACGCCGTTTCTGCCCGCCAGTCAGAATTCTATATTGAGAAAGCGGCGGATCTCTGCTATAATAACAGAAACGGATGTTCGGATTGGAGGGCACTGCCGTGGTCGATTCGCTGCGAGAACTGAATACCGCCCAGCGGGAGGCGGTCACCGCCACCGAGGGCTTTATCCGGGTGATCGCCGGGGCGGGCTCCGGCAAGACCCGGGCCCTGACCCACCGGTTCGCCTACCTGGTCAATGAGCTGGGCATCCTGCCGGGGAACATCCTGTGCGTCACCTTCACCAACAAGTCGGCAAATGAGATGCGCCAGCGCATCCACCAGCTCACCGGGGACAACGACACCGGCTACATCAACACCTTTCACGGCTTCTGTGTGTCCGTCCTCCAGGAGGACAGCCACGCGGTGCAGTACCCCAAGAGCTTTCTGGTGCTGGACAACTCCGACATCGACGCCATGCTCCAGATCATCTACGAGGAGCGGGGCCTCACCCTCCGGGACATGACCTACTCCGCTGCCCGGGACATGATCGAGATGGAGAAGCTCCTCCACCGGCCGGACTACTACCGGGACATGATCGACCTGTCCCTGGACACCCTGAAGGAAAAGTACGACCGGGCCGCCGGGGTCCGGGACATCATCTTTTACGGCTATCTCTACCAGGAGAAGAAGTGCTTCGGCCTGGACTACAACGACCTGATCAAGTTCTCCCTTTACATCTTCCAGCAGAACGAGGACATCCGGCTGAAGTGGCAGCGACGGCTGGAGTACATCATGATCGACGAGTTTCAGGACATCGACCAGATCCAGTACCAGCTCATGGAGGTGCTGTGCGGCTACCACAAGAACCTGTTCGTGGTGGGCGACCCGGACCAGACCATCTACACCTGGCGGGGGGCCAATGTGAAGTACCTGCTGGAATTCGGCAAGCGGTTCCCCGGCGCCAGGACCATCCTCATGATGGACAACTACCGCTCCACCCCGGAGATCCTGGCGGTTGCCAACTCCCTCATTGCCAAGAACCGGGAGCGGATCAAAAAGGACCTGATTCCCACCCTGCCCCCCGGTCCCCCGGTGCTCTGCCACCTGGCGGACACCCAGTGTGCCGAGGCGGACTGGATCGCGGGGCGGATCAAGGTCCTCCACGATACAGGCGTTCCCTACCGGGATATGACGGTGCTCTACCGGGCTCACTATGTCACCCGGGCGGTGGAGGAGGCCCTGCTCCGGGAGAAGCTGCCCTACACCATCTACAGCGGGGTCCAGTTCTTCGGCCGCATGGAGATCAAGGACGCCCTGAGCTATCTGCGGATGATCGCCTACCAGGACGACCTGTCCTTCCTGCGGGTGGCCAACGTCCCCAAGCGGAACCTGGGCAGGCGGCGGATGGCCTTTCTGCAGGAATACGCCCAGCGGGAGGGGTGCTCCCTGTACCGGGCCCTCCGGGAGAATATGGATGAGCCCATCTTCAAGGGGACCAGGGCCGCCTCCTTCCTCTCCCTCATCGACGGCTTTTCCGACGGGTATGAGGGCCGGCCGGTGTCCGAGGTGCTGTCCTCCATCTTGAACGAGAGCGGTTACGAAAAAATGCTTCGCACCGAGGGCAGCCAGGAGCGGCTGGACAACCTGGCGGAGCTGAAGCAGTCGGTATACGAATACGAGACCACCTGCGGCGAGGAGGTCACCTTAGAGCACTACCTGGCCCACGTGGCCCTGTTCACCAACGCCGACGCCCAGGACCAGGGGGACAAGGTGAAGCTGATGACCGTTCACGCCGCCAAGGGGCTGGAGTTCCCCCATGTGTTCCTGTGCGGCATGAACGAGGGGATCTTCCCCTCCCGGAAGGTGCGGACCTTGCCGGGGATGGAGGAGGAGCGGCGGCTGGCCTTCGTGGCCCTGACCCGGGCGGAGCGGGGGCTGTACCTGTCCGCCTCCCAGGGGCGCAACTTCGACGGGTCCCCCCGGTACCCCTCCCGGTTCCTGCTGGACATCGACCAGGAGCTGCTCACCTTCGTCCTGCCGCCCCGGGAGGGGCTGATCCGTGAGGCCAGGGAGTACATCGACCGGAGCTGGACTTACCTGGCGGAGGACGACGGCACGGCGCTCCCGGTGGGCCAGCGGGTGCGGCACGCCGTCTTCGGACCGGGGACGGTCCTGGATGCGGACATGGATTTGCGAAGCCATGTGGTCCAGTTCGACGGAATGGAAACGCCCAGAAGGATCTCCTTCCGGGCGAAGCTGGAGCGGATCACTCAGGCAGAATAGCGGAGCGCCCCCCGCGAAACGAGCCCCCGGCTTCCGCCGGGGGCTCGCTGTTGGCTTGGTTACTCCGCCTCAGCCAAAGCCTTCGCTTCCGCAATGGCTTTCTCCTGAGCGGCAGGGGGGCACGCCCCAGCGGAGCGGCGCTCCGCCGGGGACCCCTCCATTTGATTTTTCTCAGGCGCGAGTGAATCGCGCCTTCGGTAAGGTTTTCGCTCCGCGAAAACGCTTACACGCCGCTCCCGCGGCGGACGAGGAGCGCCCCCCGCGAAACGAGCCCCCGGCAGAAGCCGGGGGCTCGCTGTCAGCTTGGTTACTCCGCCTCAGCCAAAGCCTTCGCTTCCGCAATGGCTTTCTCCTGGGCAGCAGGGGGGCACGCCCCAGCGGAGCGGCGCTCCGCCGGGGACCCCTCCATTTGATTTTTCTCAGGCGCGAGTGAATCGCGCCTTCGGTAAGGTTTTCGCTCCGCGAAAACGCTTACACGCCGCTCCCGCGGCGGACGAGGAGCGTCCCCCGCGAAACGAGCCCCCGGCAGAAGCCGGGGGCTCGCTGTTGGCTTGGTTACTCCGCCTCGGCCAGGGCTTTCGCCTCAGCAATAGCCTTCTCCTGGGCGGCGGGGGGGCACTCCTCGTAGCGGACAAAGTGGAAGGTGAAGGAGCCGCGGGACTGGCTCATGGACCGCAGGTCGATGGCGTAGGTCATCATCTCCGCCATGGGGACCTCGGCCTCCACCACCTGGTTGCCGTCGCCGGTGGGGGTCATGCCCATGACCCGGCCCCGGCGCTTGTTCAGGTCGCCGATGATGTCGCCCATGTAGCTGTCGGGGATGGTGACCTTCAGCTCGCCGATGGGCTCCAGCAGCACGGGGGACGCCTCAGGCAGAGCGGCCTTGTAGGCCAGCTGGGCGGCGGTCTTGAAGGCGATTTCGGAGGAGTCTACCGGGTGGTAGGAGCCGTCCACCAGGGTGGCCTTCAGGAACACCACGGGGTAGCCGGCCAGCACGCCGTGCTGGCACGCCTCCCGGAGGCCCTTCTCCACGGCGGGGAAGAAGTTCTTGGGCACACTGCCGCCGAAGACCTCCTCGGCGAAGATCATGTCCTCGCTCTCATCCTGGGGCTCAAAGACGATATGCACGTCGCCGAACTGGCCGCTGCCGCCGGTCTGCTTCTTGTGGCGGCCCTGCTTGCGGACCTTCTTGCGGATCTTCTCGCGGTAGGCCACCCGGGGCGTATCCAGCTCGGCCTCCACGCCGAAACGGCTCTTGAGCTTGCTGACCAGCACGTCGATCTGGATGTCGCCGGCGCCGGAGACCACCACCTGGTGGGTCTCGGCGTTGTTGACCACGCTGAAGGTGGGGTCCTCCTCGTTCAGGCGCACCAGGCCGCTGCCCACCTTCTCGTCCTGGCCCCGGGTCTTGGGGGCGATGGCGCGGGAATAGCAGGGCTCGGCAAACTGCACGGGGGTCAGCCGGACCACCTTCTTCGGATCGCACAGGGTGTCGCCGGTCTTCAGCCGGTCCATCTTGGCGATGGCGCCGATGTCGCCGCAGGCGATCTCCTTGACCTCCTCGGTCTTCTTGCCCCGGAGGGTGTACAGCCGGCCCAGCTTCTCAGTCTTGCCGGTGGTGGGATTGTAGAGGGACATGTCGCCGGTGATCTTGCCGGAGACCACCTTGACCAGGGAGTACTTGCCGTACTGGTCGGAGATGGTCTTGAACACGATGGCGGCGGTGGGACCGTTGGGATCGTGGGCCACCTCCACGGCGTTCTCGCCGGACTCGTCGGTAGCCTCCTCGGCGGGGACCTCCAGAGGGCCGGGGACCAGGTCCACGATGGTCTGGAGCAGCATCTCCGTGCCCAGGCCCGTGAAGGCGGAGCCGCAGACCACGGGGGCCAGGGTGCCCTCGTGCATGCCCACCTTCAGACCGGTCATGATCTCCTCCTTGGTGAAGGGCTCGCCGGCGAAGAACTTCTCCATGTTCTCCTCGGTGGTCTCCGCCACGGCCTCCATCAGCTGGTCGTACAGCTCCTGGACCACCTTCTGCTTGCTCTCGGGAATGGGAATCTCCACCCGGGTGCCCTTCTTGTCGCCGCCCATCTTGTAGGCCTTCTGGTTGAGGACGTCGATGATGCCGATGGTGCGCTTGTTCTCATCCCAGATGGGAGCCACCACCGGGGCGATGGACTTGGAGAGATTCTCCCGGAGGGCCTCCAGGGTGGTGGAGAAGTTGGCGTTCTCCTCGTCCTCCTTGGAGATATAGACGATGCAGGGCTTCTTCTGCTCCCGCAGGTACTTCCAGCAGCGCTCCGCGCCCACGCTGAGCCCGTCCTTGGACGCGCAAACCAGCACGCCCACCTCGGCGGCCCGGACGCCGGACTGCATCTCGCCGGCAAAGTCGAAGTTGCCGGGGGTGTCCAGCACATTGATCTTGACCCCCTGGTACATGACCGGGGCCATCGCCAGGGAAATGGAGATCTGACGCTTGGTCTCCTCGGGATCATAATCGCAAACGGTGTTTCCGTCCGCGGTCTTACCCAGGCGGTCGGTGGCACCGGTGATGTACAGCATGCTCTCCACCAGAGAGGTTTTGCCGCTGCCGCCGTGGCCCAGCAGGCAAATGTTGCGAATGTCCATAGGGTATAGTCTCCTTCCGTTTATCTCATTCCCGCGCCGCGGGATCTGCTCAACGAATCAATTATAGTATATTTTTGGTTTTAGCACAACTGAATTTTATTTTACCCCATGTTTTTTGACAAATTCACCAAATCGAAACAATAAATTTTTTACATAGTAACAATGCAAATTATGTCTTGTCCACGCTCCACAGCATGGGCAGCATGGGCGCCACCCACAGCAGCAGGTAGGTCAGCAGCAGCACGGGGGTGAGGACGGCATAGCTGGCGGTGAAGGTCAGATAGAACCCCACCAGCACGCCGAATACGCTGCTGAGCATGGTCAGAAGCGTCCCCAGCCGCACGGTCTGGCACAGGCGGCGGCTGCCGGCCACCATGTCCACGAAGGGGTACAGCCCCTCCCGGTAGAGCAGCCCGTTGGGGGCGTCCATCTCCCGCTCCGGGTCGCTGAGGGCCAGCCGCTCGCTGAGCTCCGGCCAGTGGGCGCTGCCGTCCGCCCCGAAGCGGGTCTTCAGGAGCTTGGGGGTGATGTTTCCATCCCGGACCGCCAAGGTCAGCTGCAGCCCGTTGCGGCCCAGGGCCCGCAGGGCGCTCTCCACCGGCTCGTTGGTGTTGTATTTTACAGAGAACACCGCCGTCAGCTCCCCGTCCACCGCCAGGCACACCACCGTCTTTCCCGGCAGGGAGACCGGCAGGCGCACCGCCATGTGGCGCATAAAGGCGGGGGTGCCCACCAGCACCGTCTCCCCGTGGATCATACCGCTCAGGCCGTTGTCGTCGTGGATATGGAAGTGCTCCAGGGGCTGGTACTCAATGCGCTCGGTACGGCAGATGTCGCCGAAGACCCGCGCCAGGCAGCCGCCGGCCTGGACGGCCAGGGTGGCGGCGTAGGAGATGGCCCGGTTGCGCTCCTCTCCATAGAGCTTCAGGCCGTTGAGGGCCACAGTGCCCTGGGGAAAGAGGTCGTCGTCGGTCACCACCATCTGGCGGGAGGCGGTGAGGGCGGCGGCGCCGTACTGCCCCGCCACCGCGGCGCCGTCCCGGCCCAGGCGCACCGCCAGGCGGCCAAAGGGCACATGGTAGACCAGGGGCGCCACCAGGGCGGAGCCGGCGCACAGGATCACCGACCAGCACCAGAGCAGGTCCTGGCTCCGCCCCTGGCCCACGCTGGCCAGGACGGCAAACACCAGGGACGCCGCCGCCAGCGCCGGCAGCAGCAGGCGCTGCCACTGGGTAGCGGTATCCTCCATGGCGGCCCGGGTGTAAAACCCGGCGGAGGAGCCCCGGCCCTTGGCGATGCCGTAGTCGCAGCAGTCCACGATATAACTGGGCCGCCCCAGGGCGGCCACCCGGAAGGTCTCCCACATCCCCCTGTGTCCATACACCAGCCCCAGGAGGGCGAAGCAGGCCGCCACAGCGGCCACGCCCCCCAGAGGGGCCACCTGGGCCCGCTGGGGCAGGAGCAGCAGGGTCGCCTCGTCCAGAATGGTCACCACGTTGGCCAGGGCGGTAAAAAAGCAGACCGTGCAGCTTCTCTCCCGCAGCCCCTCCGCGGCGGCCCGAAAAACGGGCCAGCACAGCATACAGTAGAGAACCTGTGGAATCAGCACGCACAGGGCGGCGTTGCCCGGGCTGTCGCTGAAAAAGGGGACCTCCACCCCGAACCGGGTCAGGACCCAGGGCAGCCACAGCAGCGCCAGCACCGGCAGGGACAGCAGCATGGATTTCCGGCAGGCGTAGTAGCGGCTCTTGTGGTAGGAGGCCCGCTCCCGGAGGGAGGGCTCGTTGTCCGTGGGGGGCAGCGGGTGCCGGGCGGAGGGCTCCCGGCGCTTCACCGGCTTGGGAGCACGCTTCTTCCGCTCCTTCTCCAGCCGGCGGCGGAGCTTCTCCCGGCGGCGCTCCTGCTCCTCCTGGACGGCTTCCACCGTGCTGGCCACCACGTCCTCCAGGGAGACCTCCTCCGCCGGCTCCCCGTCCTCCGGCATCTGGTCGGCGGGGGGCGTCTCCGGCTCCATTTCTTCCGCATCCGGGAGCTCCTCCCACTGTTCCTCCTCCCGGCGGGGCAGGCCGAAGAGGTCCTCCGGGGAGATGACGTCGATTTCGTTGTCAGGCCGCAGAGCGGCGGCGGGCTTTTCCTCCGCACTCTCTTTTTCCGCCTCGGGCTCCGGGACGGGGGGCGCGGGAAAAGGGACCACCTTCCGCTTGGAGGGCTTTTTCTCCGCTGCCGGAGAAGCCTCCGCTGCCGGGCTGTCCGCCGGGGGAGCGGGGTCTTTCCCCTCCGGCGCATCAGAGGCCGGCCGGCTCCTGCCGCCGTACTCCGCCAGAATATCCTCCAGGCGGAAATCGTCCTCCGCCGGCGGTTCCACGCCCAGCAGCAGCCGCTGGGTGTCCATCAGGGGGTCGTAGGCGCTCTCCCGCTTTGTGTTCTCATGGTTGGTTCTCTCTTGTTGATCCGCCATAGGCATGTATCTCCTTGCTTGTGCTGGGAAGGGGGCGGCGCTCAGCCGCCCAGGCGCTGCCGGAGGGCCTCGTAGAGCAGGACGGCGGCGGCGGCCGAGGCGTTGAGGGAGGAGATCCTCCCCTTCATGGGGATGCTCACCAGGAAGTCGCAGCTCTCCCGGACCAGCCGGGTCATGCCGTCCCCCTCGCTGCCGATGACGATGGCGGCGGGGCCCGCCAGGTCCGCGTTATAGAGGGACACGGAGCCCTCGGCCGCGGCGCCGAAAATCCAGATTCCCCGCTTTTTCAGGTCCGCCAGCAGGGCGGCGATGTTGGGCACCCGGGCCACCGGCAGGTAGCTCACCGCCCCGGCGCTGGTCTTGGCCACCACGGCGGTAAGCCCCGCGCTGCGGCGCTTGGGGACGATCACCCCGTGGGCCCCGGCGCACTCCGCCGTGCGGATGATGGCCCCCAGGTTGTGGGGGTCGGAGATCTCGTCGCACACCACCAGCAGCGGCTTCTCCCCCCGCTCCTCGGCGGCGCGGAGGATGTCCTCCACCGTGGCGTAGGGCTGGGCCGCCGCCACAGCGATGACCCCCTGGTGGCTGTGGGTGAGGCTCATGGCGTCCAGCTTCCGCCGGTCCGCCTCCACCACCACCGCCCCCGTCCGCTTGGCGTCGGCGGCCAGGCGGGCGAGGGTGCGGTCCGTCTCCCCCTTGGCGATGTACAGCTTGTCAATAGAGACGCCGGAGCGGATGGCCTCCGCCACGGCGTTGCGCCCCTCGATGCGGCCCTCGGCGGCGTCCTCCCGCCCCGGATTCTCTCTGCTATGCTCTCTCATGTCCGTCTCCTTACGTCTCAGGCTGGATATTGGCATAAGTATAGCACAGCGAAGGCGGCATAATAAAGGGGTATTCATAGAAATTTCACAGAAAATCCACAGTCAGTCCTTGAGACCGGCGGGATTTTGTGGTACCATCAACGGGAGAACTGTGCCGGGCGGACCCTGTCCCCTGCGGAAATAGAGGAGATCGCGATGAACGACAACCAGAATAAGAATTCAAACAAGAATTCGAACCAAAACAAGAACAAGAAAAATTTCAACGGCCTGCTGATGCTGCTGGGGTGGGCCGTGGTGCTGACGGTGGTGTTCAACTACCTGGCGGCCTACAGCCAGCAGGCCGACACCGCCTCCTCCACCCACGAGATCTCCTACAGTGAGTTCCTGGAGCTGGTGGAGGAGGGCCACGTGGCAGAGGTCCTCCTCACCGACGGTATGCTGGAGATCACCCCGGTGGAGGGCTATGTCTACACCGACAAGGACGGCAGGACCTACGGCGACGACGTAACGCTCTTCACCATGCAGATCGGCGTCTACGACATGGACCTGAGCGACTTCCTGACGGCCCACGGCGTGGAGTTCCGGAACCCCTATGTGCCGGAGATCTCTCCGGTGCTGGAGTTTATGCTCAGCTATATCCTCCCCACGGTGCTGATGGTGGGCGCCTTCGTGCTGCTGATGAATCTGATGACCAAGCGCAGCGGCGGCATCGGCGGCATCGGCAGCGTGGGCAAGTCCAACGCCAAGGTATACATGGAGAAGACCACCGGCGTCACCTTTGCCGACGTGGCCGGCCAGGACGAGGCCAAGGAGTCCCTGGAGGAGATCATCGACTTCCTCCACAACCCGGGCAAATACACCGCCATCGGCGCCAAGCTCCCCCGGGGCGCCCTGCTGGTTGGCTCCCCCGGCACCGGCAAGACCCTGCTGGCCAAGGCCGTGGCCGGTGAGGCCGGGGTCCCCTTCTTCTCCATCTCCGGCTCCGGCTTCGTGGAGATGTTCGTGGGCGTGGGCGCCAGCCGCGTCCGGGACCTGTTCCAGGAGGCGGCCAAGGTGGCCCCCTGCATCATCTTCATCGACGAGATCGACGCCATCGGCAAGACGAGAGACACCCGCTTCGGCGGCAACGACGAGCGGGAGCAGACCCTGAACCAGCTCCTGGCGGAGATGGACGGCTTCGACCCCTCCAAGGGCATCATCGTCCTGGCCGCCACCAACCGGCCGGAGGTGCTGGACAAGGCCCTGCTCCGCCCCGGCCGCTTTGACCGGCGGATCACCGTGGACCGGCCCAACCTGGCCGGCCGTCTGGCCACCCTCCAGGTCCACACCCGGAAGATCCGGCTGGCGGAGGACGTGGACCTGAACAAGATCGCCCAGGCCACCGCCGGCTGCGTGGGGGCGGACCTGGCCAACATGGTCAACGAGGCCGCCCTCCGGGCCGTCCGCCTGGGCCGCCACGCGGTGAACCAGGAGGACCTGCTGGTGTCCTTCGAGGTGGTCATCGCCGGCACGGAGAAGAAGGGCACCGTCATCACCGAGCAGGAGAAGCGGATCATCGCCTACCACGAGGTGGGCCACGCCCTGGCCGCCGCCAAGCAGAAGAACGCCCAGCCCGTCACCAAGATCACCATTGTCCCCCACACCGAGGGGGCCCTGGGCTACACCCTCCATCTGCCGGAGGAGGAGAAGTTCCTCATGAGCAAGGAGGACATCCTCACGGAGATCCGCACCCTGCTGGCGGGCCGCTGCGCCGAGGAGCTGGTGTTCGACACCAAGACCTCCGGGGCCGCCAACGACATCGAGCGGGCCACGGAGCTGGCCCGGAACCTGGTGGCCCGCTTCGGCATGAGCGACAAGTTCGGCATGATGGCCCTGGGGTCCGTCCAGAGCCAGTACCTGGACGGCGGCTACAGCATGAACTGCGCCCAGGAGACCTTTGCCGCCGCGGACCGGGAGGTGGTGGAGCTGCTCCAGCGGTGCCACGACGAGGCCATCGAGCTGCTCCGGGCCAACCGGGAGATGCTGGAAGCCATCGCCGCCTACCTGCTGAAGAAGGAGACCATCACCGGCCAGGAGATGATGGCCATTCTGGAGGGCCGGGACCCGGAGCAGGAGGAGTACTACGGTGTGAAGTCGGTTCAGGACAACACCATTGAAGCCCCCGCGAAGCATATCCACATGACCAGCGAGCCCATCGCCATGCCCGCCCCCGCGGAGGAGGCGCCCAAGGCGGAGGAAGAGTCCGCCGATCCGCAGTAGACAGCAGGCGGGAGAGGCTCCGGTTGAGACCTCTCCCCCTTGTTTCAAGAGCCAGCTGCCGAAATTCTTCGGGAACCATATCAGGCATACAAGGGGAGGAGAGCACGACTATGGAATACGTAACATTGGGCAAAACGGGGCTGCGGGTGTCCCGGGTAGGCTTTGGCGGCATCCCCATCCAGCGGGTGGACGCCGCAGCGGCCAGGGAGCTGCTGGACGCGGTCCGCGCCGCCGGCATCAACTACATCGACACTGCCCGGGGCTACACCGTCAGCGAGGAGCTCATCGGCCAGGCCATCGAGGGCTATCGGAAGGATTTTGTCCTGGCCACCAAGTCCATGTCCAGGGACAGGGACTCCATGGCCCGGGACATCGGCATCAGCCTGGGCAACCTCCGCACGGATTACATCGACCTCTACCAGGTCCACAACCCCTCCCTGGAGCAGCTGGAGCAGGTCTGTGCCCCCGGCGGGGCGCTGGAGGCTCTGCTGGAGGCCAAGGAGGCGGGAAAGATCGGCCACCTGGGTGTCACCGCCCACTCCCTGGAGGTGTTTGAGCGGGCCATGGACCTGCCCTGGGTGGAGACCATCATGTTCCCCTACAACATCGTGGAGAATCAGGCCAACGAGCTCATGGCCCGGGCACGGGAGAAGGACATCGCCTTCATCGCCATGAAGCCCCTGGCCGGCGGCGCCATTGAGGACGCTACCCTCGCTCTGCGCTTCATCGGCGCCAGCCCCAACGTCACCGTGGTGATCCCCGGCATGTACAGCCCCGCCGAGGTGGCGCAGAACGCGGCCGCCATGGCCGACCGCTCCCCCCTGTCCCGGGAGGAGCTGGAGGGGATGGAGCGGGTGCGCCGGGAGCTGGGGACCAACTTCTGCCGCCGGTGCAACTACTGCGCCCCCTGCACCGTGGACATCAGCATCCCCAACGCCTTCCTCTTCCACGGCTATCTCAGCCGCTACGGCCTGGCCGACTGGGCCCGGGACCGGTACGGCGCCCTGTCCGCCAAGGCCGGGGACTGCGTGGAATGCGGCGCCTGCGAGGAGCGGTGCCCCTACCATCTGCCCATCCGGGAGATGCTCAAGAAGGTGGCGGCGGACTTCGGCGCCTGAGCCCGCGCCGCTCCGCCGATCCTTTCAGCGCCCACACCCCTCCAAAAGCGTGGAACGGGGCCCCCACATCCACGGAAAACAAAAACGCGCCAGGGTCCGGGAAAACTCCCGCCCTGGCGCGTCTGCATTTCTCTCCGCTGCGGTCCCGCTCTAGCGCTTGATCAAAGCGTCCGCGCCGTGTCACGGCTATCTATTTTTGAACGCCTCCAGCTCCACCACCCGGCCGCCGTGGAGCCGGCTCTCCTCCGCCGCCAGGGCGATGAAGTGGCTTTCCATGCTGTGCTCCAGGGTCGTGGTGCGCTCATTGGGCTCTGCGCCGCTGCGCAGCATGTCCAGCAGGTCCTGGATGATGCCGCTGTCCCCGCCGCCGTGGCCCTTCAGGTCGCCGGCCAGCTTGCCCACGTCGATGACCTCCTCCGGCTGGCCGAAGACCCGAACATGGATGAGGTTGGAAAGCATATCCGCCTCGATCTCCCCCCTGGTGCCCATGGCCTTGAAGGTCCGGTAGCAGCTCTCGGTGAAGGCACACATGGTAAAGCTGACGGTACTGCCGTCCTCCATGAGCAGGTTGGTCTGCTGGTGGTCCACCACGTCGTTGTCGCAGTGGTAGACGCACCGGCCGTAGGGGCCCTCCCGCAGGGCTTTGTAGGTGCTCTCCACGGTGTTCTCCACGCTGAGAACGGAGGTGATCCAGCTGTCCCCCTTGGCCCGGCCGGTCTTGGGGCTGGTGATGTAGATCTTCTCCGCGTCAAAGGGGCAATTCTCCTTCGCCTTGCAGCCGTCCAGGCAGCGGAGAGCCGCCCCCTCCGGGGCCCGCTCCGCCTTGAACAGCTGTGTGCCGCCGAAGCTGGAGACGGCCTTGCACCGCTTCCCCAGCAGCCAGGTGAGGATATCCATATCGTGGCAGGACTTCTGGAGGATCATGGGGCTGCTCTCCCTGGAGTTGCGCCAGTTGCCCCGGACAAAGGAGTGGGCCTGGTGCCAGTAGCCCACGTTCTCGTTGGCGCAGACGCTCACCACGTCCCCGATGCGGCCGCCGGAGATCAATTCTTTCAGTTGATTGTAGAAGGCGGTGTACCGCAGCACATGGCAGACAATGACCCTGCCCGGGCACTCCTTCTCCACCTTCAGGATCTCCCGGCACTGGTCCAGGTCCGGAGAGATGGGCTTCTCCATCAGGATGTGGTAGCCCTTCCGCAGGGCGGGGATGGCGTGGCCCACGTGCTGCCGGTCCATGGTGGCTACCACCATGACGTCTGCCAGCCTGGGCTGGGAGAGCATGTCCTCCACGCTGGAAAAGCAATGGTCTGTGGGGATATTGTAAAGCCCGCGGGCTTTTTCCACTTTGGCCGGGTCCAGGTCGGCCACAGCCACTACTTTCATCTGATCGGGGAACAGGTTCTGCATGGAGGCATAGGTGCTGCCCCGGTCGCCGAATCCGGCGATGGCAAAGGTAATCGGTGGGTTCATCGGGTAACTTCCTCCCTCATTTGGAATAATCAAATAACCGGTGACCTCTGGCGCATGTAAACCGCCGCCCGGCAGCCCCGGCAGCTGCGATTCGGGCTCGGTTTGAAAAAAAGGATCAGCGGCGCGAGCGCGCTCTGACTTCTGAAAAAAGTCGGAGCAAGCGATACATCGCTTGCTCCGACTTGGCGCGGAAGGAGGGATTTGAACCCTCGCGCGCTTTTTAGACGCCTACTCCCTTAGCAGGGGAGCCCCTTCGGCCACTTGGGTACTTCCGCAAAGGTCGAATCACATCAATTGTCCGGTTCATGAAAAGGTGGCGGAGAGAGTGGGATTCGAACCCACGGATGCTTTCACATCGCCGGTTTTCAAGACCGGTTCCTTAAACCGCTCGGACATCTCTCCTCATCGGTTTCAGGCGCAGTGCTTATGATACCATGCCTTGCCCGTTTTGTCAACGAAATTTCTCCGAATTTTTGATATTCCTTTTCCCACTTCAATATTCCCTCAGAATTCTTTCCTCTTTAAAATGTCCGCGGAGAAACACCTCCACATTGCCAAACCGGTCCCCTTTGTGTAAAATAGGGGCACAATGGGAAAATTCTGCTGCGTGGATCAGCGCGGAAGCTCCCCGCTGTGATGAAGGAGGTACGGCTTTATGCGTATTTTAGTGGTGGAGGACGAGGCGGACCTGAACCTGCTGCTGCGGAAGGTCCTGACCAAGGCGGGCTATACGGTGGACGGCTGCCGGGACGGAGAGGAGGCCCAGCTCCACCTGCTGGGTGCGGAGTACGACGCCATCCTCCTGGACGTGATGATGCCGAAAAAGGACGGCTACACCCTGGTCCGGGAGCTGCGGGAGGCGGGAAACGACACCCCCGTCCTGTTCCTCACCGCCCGGGACAGCGTCTCCGACCGGGTGAAGGGCCTGGACCTGGGGGCGGACGACTATCTGGTCAAGCCCTTCGACTTCGACGAGCTGCTGGCCCGCATCCGGGCCATGACCCGGAAGCACGCGGGGCTGCGGACCAACCGCTTCACCGCCGGGGATCTGGTCATGGACGTGGCCCAGCGGCGGGTCACCCGGGGCGGCGCGGAGATTCCCCTGCTGCCCAAGGAATTCTCCATCCTGGAGTATCTGCTGCGGAACAAGGAGCAGGTTCTGTCCCGGGAGCAGATCGAGAACCGGATCTGGAACTACGAGTACTCCGGCAGCTCCAACAACGTGGACGGCTACATGAGCCGCCTGCGGAAGAAGATCGACGAGGGCCGGGACCAGAAGCTCATCCACACGGTCAAGGGCATGGGCTGGGTCATCCGGGAGCCGGAGGACAGGGGGGAAACGCCGTGAGAAAGCTCAGCGTCAAGGTCAAGATCACCGGGTGGTATCTGCTGCTCATGACCATCATGGCGGGGCTGCTGCTGGCCTTCCTGGTGGCGGTCAGCGGCTCGGTGTCCACCCAGACCGCCATGGATCAGCTGGAGCAGACCGTCCGGGCAAATCTGCGGCAGGTGGATATGGCGGACGGCTCCCTCCAGTTCGGGGAGAACTTCCTCTTTTACGACAACGGGGTCTATACCCTGATCTACAGCCAGAGCGAGGCCCTGCTGGCCGGCCAGGTGCCTGTGGGCTTCACCGCGTCGGAGCCCTTCCAGAACGGGCTAACCCGGCCGGTGGACGTGGACGGCGCCCGGTACTACGTCCTGGACTTCTGGGTCCCTCTGGGCTGGGACAGCGGAGTATGGGTCCGGGGCGTCCTGGAGGCCCCGGAGAATCCCCGGCTGGTCACCAATCTTCTCTATATCGCCATGATCGCCCTGCCCCTGTTCATCCTCCTGGCGGCGGCGGGCGGCTACGCCATCGCCCGGCGGGCCTTCCGCCCCCTGGACCGGATCACCGCCACGGCGGCGGCCATCGGCGAGGCCGCCGACCTGTCCCGGCGGGTGGAGGTCCCGCCGGGGGACAACGAGTTCACCCGGCTGGCCCGGACCTTCAACCAGATGTTTGAGCGGCTGGAGCGGTCCTTCGAGGCGGAGCAGCAGTTCACCGCCGACGCCTCCCACGAGCTGCGGACACCGGTGTCCGTCATCAAGAGCGCCTGTGAGTACGCGGAGAAGTACGGGGAGACCCCGGAGGAGCGGGAGGAGACCATGGCCATGATCCACCGCCAGGCGGACCGGATGTCCCTGCTCATCGAGCAGCTCCTGCGCATCACCCGGCTGGACCAGGGGACGGGGATCAGCCTCCAGGAAAATGTGGACCTGACGGAGCTGGTACGGACCGTGTGCGCCGATCAGCCCCAGGAGGAGGGCCGCCTGCTGGTGGAGGCGGAGGCTGGGATCTCCGTCCGGGGGGACGCCGCCCTCCTCACCCGGCTGCTCCAGAACCTCATCGACAACGGCTTCAAATACGGCAAGCCCGGAGGCCACGTGTGGGTATCCCTCCGCCGGGAGGCGGGGGAGGTCCTCCTGTCCGTCCGGGACGACGGCGTCGGCATCGAGAAGGACCAGCAGGAGAAGGTCTGGCAGCGGTTCTACCAGGTGGACCCCTCCCGCAGCGGCGGCAGCGGCGCGGGACTGGGCCTGGCCATGGTACGGAAGATCGCCCAGACCCATGGCGGACGCGTGGAGCTGGAGAGCGTCCCCGGCCTGGGCAGCGTCTTTACCCTCCGCCTCCCCTCCAACCCGGTTTGATCGCGGCCAACATGTCCAGGCGGCGGGATATCCCCGCCGCCTGGACATATATTCACAGGAGCGGCGGGGCAGGGACATCCCGAAAAAACATTTGAAAAATTTCAGTTCATTTCATGTAGATTTCATGTAGGCCCGGTAGGATAAGGCCACAACAGGAAAGGAGAACCACAACACCATGAAACGCAAGCTTTTTTCCGCCCTGGCGGCGGTTTTGATTCTGGCCCTGGCTCTGGCCGGCTGCGCTCCCCAGACCGCCCAGGCGGAGTATATCGGCATCGACGCCGCCAAGACCATCGCACTGGAGGCCGCCGGGGTGTCCGAGTCCGCGGCAGTCTTTTCCACCGCCGGCCTGGACCGGCAAAACGGCACGGACTACTACGCCGTGGACTTTACCGCCAACGGCCGGACCTATGCGTACGACATCGACGCCGTCACCGGCGTGATCATCGACAGCAGCGAGGACCAGTCCCAGCCGGCCCAGGCCACAGACGGCGGCGCCTCGGCGGACGGCGCAAATTCCTCCGGGACCTCCTCCCAGTCCACTGACGGGAGCACCGCCATCACCGAGGACCAGGCCCGGGAAATTGCCCTGGCAAACGCGGGCCTTACCGCCGAGGAGGTCACCTTCCTGAAGACCCAGCTGGACCGGGACGACGGCCGTCTGGTCTACGATGTGGAGTTCTACACCGCCGACTACACCGAATACGACTATGAGATTGACGCAGCCGACGGGACCGTCCTCTCCTCCGACTTCGACGCGGAGGGATACACCGCTCCCGCTGACAGCGCCACCGCCATCACAGCCGACCAGGCCAAGGAGATCGCCCTGGCGGAGGTGCCCGGGGCCACCGTGGACGACATCTACGAGTTTGAGCTGGACCGGGACGACGGACGGCTGGAATACGAGGGCGCGATCTGGTACGACGGCACGGAGTACGAGTTCACCATCGACGGGTACAGCGGCGCCATCCGCAGCTGGGAGGCGGATCTCCGCTCCCGCTGAACGCCGCCGCCGAAACGAAATAAATAAATAATTAAAATATCTATCAATTATTCAGGAGGAAATTACGATGAAACTGAGAAACAAGCTGTCCCGGCGCCTCGCCGCCTTCCTGCTGTGCGCCGTGGTAACGGTGGGCGCCCTGACCATGGCCGCCGGCGCCGCCGGCAGCGACGTCACCGCCCAGCTCTCCCCGGACGTCACCGTCACCGTGGACGGCACGGCCCAGACCTTCTACAACGTCAACGGCGACGAGGTCCACCCCATCCTCTACAGCGGCACCACCTATCTGCCCGTCCGGGCCATTGGCGAGCTCATGGGCAAGAACGTCAACTGGGACGCCAGCACCCGGACCGTCTCCCTCAGCGGGACCCGCACCAGCGGAACCGTCTCCGGCACACCGGACAGCGGCGCCGCCCCCGCCAGCGTCACTGCCCGCCTCTCCCCTGACGTCACCGTCACCGTGGACGGCGTGACCCGCAGCTTCACCGACGCCGCCGGGAACACCGTCTACCCCCTGCTCTACAACGGCTCCGTGTACCTTCCCATCCGGGCCATCGGCAGCCTCATGGGCAAGAGCGTGAGCTGGGACGCCGCCGCCCGCACCGTCTCCCTCTCCGGCGGCGACAGCCCCCTGGTCACGGACGCGGACAGCTTCAACAACAGCACCGGCACGGGCCTGATCACCGAGGACCGGGCCCGGGAGATCGCTCTGACCCACGCCGGCCTCACCGCCGACCAGGCAAGCTTCGTCCGGGCCAAGCTGGACTGGGACGACGGCCGGCAGGTCTATGATGTGGAGTTCTACACCGCCGACTACAAGGAGTACGACTACGAGATCGACGCCGCCAGCGGCGAGATCCTCTCCTTCGACTACGACGCGGAGCACTATGCCCCCAGCAGCGGCACCGACACCGGCGACTACATCGGCGAGGCCGAGGCCAAGCGCATCGCTCTGGCGGAGGTCTCCGGCGCCGCGGACAGCGACGTGCGCTACGCGCGTCTCGACTGGGACGACGGCCGGGCGGAGTATGAGGTGAAGATCGTTCTGGGGACTACGGAGTATGAGTTTGAGATCGACGCCGTCACCGGCGTGATCCTGTCCCGGGACAGCGATTCCATCTACGACTGACACGTGATGTAAGGAGGCCCTGATGAGCAAGAAGCAGAAGTGGTTTACCCTGTACGAGGAGAGCGCGGCCGCCTCCAACCTATCCATAGCGGGGGGCGCGGTGAAGCTGGCGGCATTGCTGCTGATGATCGCCGCCATTCCCTGCACCCTGGCCCTGCTGCTGGCAGCGGCGCGGCTGACCATGGCCAGCGGCATGAGCACCGCCCTGATCTTCGTCATGGACGAGCTGGACGACCTGGTGTTCTCCGCTTTCCTCCTCTGGGGCGGGGCGGCGGCCTGCCGGTATGCCGCCAGCGTCCTTCAGGAGAAGGCCCGGCTGCGGGCCCGGTCTGCTGACCCGGCCGCTCCCCCGGCGGCAGAGGAGCTCCGGCCGCCGGTATAAAAGGATAGCCGGCCGCCTTATTTACAGACGTAGCAGAGGTTCCCGCTCTCACGCGGGAACCTCTTTTCTCGATCCGCCTCCGCGGAAAAGGGGGCCCGCCGGAAAGCGCCCCCTATCCCTCCGGCCTTCGGACCCGGAGCTGGATCTCCGTGAGGAGCTCCTCCGGCCGGGCGGTATGGCGGTTGTCGATGTGGTAGAGCTCAAAGGCATCCCCCGCCGGGGCCCACCCCTCCTCCGCCGCCCAGTCCAGCAGCTGCCGCACCCGCGCCCCATTCTGCTCATAGCTCCCCCGGTAATAGAGAGACAGGTGGGTCCCCCCGGGCAGCAGGAAGTCCCCCTCCGCCCCCTCCCCGGGCAGCAGGAAGAACACCGACCGGTACCGGTTGGTCAGCCCCCTGGCCAGGTCCTCCATGGAGAAGAAGGCCCCCACGGACAGGTCCCCGAAGTCCTGGAGCCGCTCCTCGTGGCGCTTGTGGAGGCGCTTGATGACAAAGTCCATCTCCTCGTCCCGGGTGATATACTCGCTGAGGGACACCCCCGGCCGGTCCGGCAGCTCCAGGACCCGGACCTGCCCGTCCCGGACCTCCCGGGCATGGGACAGCGCCGCCTCCCGCCGGGCCAGGGTCTCCCGCCGGGCCTGGAGCTGGTGGATCTGCCGGGAAAGCAAGTCCTCCTCCCGCTCCAGCAGGGCCAGGGTGCTCTCCACGCTCTGGCCGTCCAGGTACTCCTTGATCTGAACCATGGAGAGGCCCAGGGTCCGCAGGTCCCGGATCACGCTCAGCTTGTAGATGTCCCGCAGGCTGTAGAGCCGGTAGCCGTTGTCCTCGTCCCGCCGGGGGCGGAGCAGCCCCAGCCGCTCGTAGTAGCGCAGGGAGTCCGGCCCCACGCCGTAGAGCCGGGAGATCTCGCTGATCTTATAGAAATCCTTCATGGACGGTCCTCCGAAAAATTTCTCTTGACCTTGGTATTATACCAGGGTTTATCCTATGGGGGAAGAGAGGACGTGAACGAAATGAGACAAAAATGGAAACAGATCCAGTGGGGGCCCCTGGCCGGACGGACGGCCCTCGTGCTCCTGGGGGCAGCCATCGCCTCCTTCGGCATCTACAACATCCACCGCCGCACCGGCGTCACCGAGGGGGGCGTACTGGGACTGCTGCTGCTGGCGGAGCACTGGCTGGGCATCCCCAGCTCCCTGTGCAGCCTGCTGCTGGACCTGGCCTGCTACGCCCTGGCCCTGCGGTCCCTGGGCTGGAGCTTTCTGCGGTGGTCCGCCGTGGCCACCGTGGGGATGTCCGCCTTCTTTCGGCTGTGGGAGAGCTTCCCGCCCATGCTGCCGGATCTGAGCGCCCACCCCCTGGCGGCGGCCCTGCTGGGGGGCCTGTTCGTCGGCGTGGGGGTGGGGATCGTGGTCCGCCAGGGCGGCAGCTGCGGCGGGGACGACGCCCTGGCCCTGGTGATCTCCAAGGCCACCGGCTGGCGCCTCTCCCGGGCCTATCTGTTCACCGACCTGACGGTACTGCTGCTGTCTCTGAGCTATATCCCCCTCCGGCGCATCGCCTTCTCCCTGGTGACGGTCACCGTCTCCTCCCTGATCATCGACGCGCTCCAAAGCCCCCGGCTCCCCCTCCGCCGCCGGAGATCAGAGGCATCCTGACCGCCCGATGAAAAAATTTGCCCAAGAACGGGAAAAAGTCGGGGACAACCCTTGCCTTTTTCCCGTTCTTGGGCTATGCTGTACCCGGTACATATCTTAAGACCGAGAGGAGCTGTCCAAATGAAGATCTATGTTGCCGACGACTACAAGGGCATGAGCCGCAAGGCGGCCAATATCGTCTCCGCCCATGTGATCCTAAAGCCCAACTCCGTGCTGGGTCTGGCCACCGGGTCCACCCCCGTGGGCATGTACCAGCAGCTTATCGACTGGTACAACAAGGGCGACCTGGATTTCAGCCAGGTGCGGACGGTGAATCTGGACGAATATGTTGGCCTGGCCCCCACCCACGACCAGAGCTACCGCTACTTCATGCAGACCAACCTGTTCGACCACGTGAACATCGACCCGGCCAGCACCAACGTGCCCAACGGCATGGCGGCGGACCCGGAGGCGGAGTGCCTGCGCTACAATCAGGTGATCCGGGACATGGGCGGCATCGACATCCAGGTCCTGGGCATGGGCCACAACGGCCACATCGGCTTCAACGAGCCCGGCCACGCCTTTGAGCTGGAGACCCACGTGGTGAACCTGACCGAGAGCACCATCGAGGCCAACGCCCGTTTCTTCGCCTCCCGGGAGGAGGTGCCCCGCCGGGCCATCACCATGGGCATCAAGTCCATCATGCAGGCCCGGCAGATCCTGGTGGTGGTCTCCGGGGAGAGCAAGGCGGACATTGTTAAGGCCGCTTTCACCGGCCCCGTGGTCCCCGAGGTGCCCGCCTCCATCCTCCAGATGCACCCCGACGTGGTGCTGGTGGGTGATAAAGCGGCCCTGAGCAAGCTTCTGTAACGCCGGGGCATATTCCCCCTTCGCTGAAAGCGCCGCCCGGAGGCGGCGCTTGAGGCTGTCGAAAAAGGCTGACGCCTTTTCCGCCAAAGGGGATTCGCTGCGCTTGCGCC
>NBJMC04201__coassemble_497_pt1 | contig 30445 bp, 29 predicted proteins | sample NBJMC04201__metabat2_low_PE_006 | metagenome-assembled genome bin NBJMC04201 | reverse complement strand
GGTGATCCTGGCCGCGACCAACCGGCCGGAGACCCTGGACCCCGCCCTGCTGCGGCCCGGCCGGTTCGACCGGCGGGTGCCTGTGGAGCTGCCGGACCTGCAGGGCCGTGAGGACATCCTGAAGGTCCACGCCAAGAAGGTGAAGCTGGGGGACGATGTGGACCTGAACGCCATCGCCCGGGCCGCCTCCGGCGCCTCCGGCGCGGAGCTGGCCAACATGATCAACGAGGCTGCCCTCCGGGCTGTCCGCCAGGGCCGGCAGTACGTCAACCAGTCCGACCTTCAGGAGAGCTTCGAGGTGGTCATCGCCGGCTACCAGAAAAAGAACAAAATCCTCTCCGACCAGGAGCGGAAGATCGTATCCTACCACGAGATCGGCCACGCCCTGGTCACCGCCCTCCAGTCCCACTCCGCTCCTGTGGCCAAGATCACCATCATCCCCCGGACTTCCGGCGCTCTGGGGTACACCATGCAGGTGGAGCAGGAGGAGCGGAACCTGATGAGCAAGGAGGAGATCCTGGACCAGATCGCCACCCTTACCGGCGGCCGTGCCGCCGAAGAGATCATCTTCCACTCCATTACCACCGGCGCGTCCAACGACATCGAGAAGGCTACCAAGCTGGCCCGGGCCATGATCACCCGGTACGGCATGAGCGACGAGTTCGATATGGTGGCCCTGGAGACCGTCACCAACCAGTACATGGGCGGGGACACCTCCCTGGTCTGCGCCGCCGACACCGCCGCCAAGATCGACGACATGGTGGTCCAGATCGTGCGGCAGCAGCATGAGAAGGCCCTCCGGCTCCTGCGGGACAACGAGGCCAAGCTCCACGAGCTGGCCCAGTACCTCTGCGAGAAGGAGACCATCACCGGCGAGGAGTTTATGGAGATCCTGAACAAGAAGTGATTTTCCCGCCCTAGGTGAGCATACAAAAGCCCTCCGGCGTCAACAGGGACGCCGGAGGGCTTCCGCATGTTTAAAGGAGGCAGGCAGAAAAGCCCCGGGGCTGGGGAAGGAGGGGGAGGAATCAAAGAGCCCCGCTGCCAAGTGGCAGCGGGGTTCTTGTCGCGTTGATCGCATGTGGTGAGCTTGGATCAGATGCCCAGGTCCTCCACATACAGCTCCCGGACGCCGCCGGAAGCGGCAGGGGCCGCGGGCGCAGGCGCAGGGGCAGGGGCGGGCGCGGGAGCTGCGGCCGCCGGGGCGGCGGGCTCCTCCTTGGGGCCGTCCCGCCAGGCCAGGAACTTGGGAGCCACCTGGGGGAAGAGGGCCAGGCTCAGCACGTCCTCCTCGTTCTTGGCCAGGTCCTTGAACTCGGCCTTGTACTTCTCCAGCTCGGGCTCCAGCAGGTCGGCGGGGCGGCAGTGGATGACCTCCTCCGGCTTGATGCCGGCCTTGGCCCGGACCTCCTCGTTGACCTTGCCGGGCAGGGCGCCGTACTCGCCCTTCAGCACAGCCCGGGACTCCTTGGTGAAGGTCTTGTACCGCTCGCCCATGATGATGTTCATGACGGCCTGGGTGCCCACGATCTGGGAGGTGGGGGTCACCAGCGGGGGATAGCCGAAGTCCTCCCGGACACGGGGGATCTCAGCCAGCACATCGTAGTACTTGTCCTCCTTGCCGGCCTGCTTGAGCTGGCTGATCAGGTTGGACAGCATGCCGCCGGGCACCTGGTAGAGCAGGGTGTTGGTGTCCACGTTTAGGACCTTGGGGTCCAGGGAGCCCTCGTCCTTCAGCCGCTGGGCCACCTTGCGGAAGTGGGCGGCGGCGTCGCTCATCTTGTTCAGGTCCAGACCGGTATCCCGGGCGGTACCCTTCAGGGTGGCCACCAGGGACTCGGTGGCGGGCTGGGAGGTGCCGTTGGCCAGGGGGCTGAGGGCGGTGTCCACGATGTCCACGCCGGCGTAGGCGGCCATCAGGTAGACCATGTCGCCGGTGCCGGTGGTGTTGTGGGTGTGGAGGTGGATGGGCATGTCCACGCTCTCCTTCAGCCGCTTGACCAGGGAGTAGGCGTCCATGGGCAGCAGCAGGTTGGCCATGTCCTTGATGCACAGGGTGTCGGCGCCCATCTGCTCCAGCTCCTTGGCCAGCTTCACGAAGTAGTCCTCGTTGTGGATGGGGGAGATGGTGTAGGAGAGGGTGGCCTCCACGATGCCGCCGTACTTCTTGGTGGACTTGATGGCCTGCTCCAGGTTCCGCACGTCGTTGAGGGCGTCGAAGATGCGGATGATGTCGATGCCGTTCTCAATGGACTTGCGGCAGAAGGCGTCTACCACGTCGTCGGCGTAGTGCTTGTAGCCCAGGATGTTCTGGCCCCGGAAGAGCATCTGCAGCTTGGTGTTGGGCAGGTGCTTGCGCAGGGTCCGCAGCCGCTCCCAGGGGTCCTCCTTCAGAAAGCGCATGCACACATCAAAGGTGGCGCCGCCCCAGCACTCCAGGGAGTAGTAGCCGATGGAGTCCAGCACCTCGCAGGCGGGGAGCATGTCCTCGATCCGCATACGGGTGGCGGCCTGGGACTGGTGGGCGTCACGGAGGATGGTGTCCGTGATCTTCAGGGGTTTATTGGACAGAAATTCCATAGTTTCCATAGATTCATTCTCCTCTCGATTAGCCGAACAGCGCCATCAGTACGCCGGCGGCGATGGCGGAGCCGATGACGCCGGCCACATTGGGACCCATGGCGTGCATCAGCAGGAAGTTGCCGGGGTTGGCCTTCTGCCCCTCCACCTGGGAGACCCGGGCGGCCATGGGCACGGCGGAGACGCCGGCGGAGCCGATGAGGGGATTGATCTTCTCCTTCAGGAAGAGGTTCATGAACTTGGCCAGCAGCACGCCGCCGGCAGTGCCGAAGCCGAAGGCCACCACGCCCATGCACATGATCTGCAGGGTCTGCACGCTGAGGAAGGTGGTGGCGGTGGCGGTGGCGCCCACGGAGATCCCCAGGAAGATGACGACGATGTTCATCAGCTCGTTGGCGGAGGTCTTGGTCAGCCGGTCCACCACGCCGGACTCCTTGAACAGGTTGCCCAGCATCAGGCAGGCGATCAGGGGGGCGGCGGAAGGCACCAGCAGGGCCACAAACACGGTGACCACCACGGGGAAGACGATCTTCTCACGCTTGCTGACCTCCCGCAGGGGCCGCATGACGATCTGCCGCTCGGCCTTGGTGGTGAGAGCACGCATGATGGGCGGCTGAATGACAGGCACCAGGGCCATGTAGCTGTAGGCGGCCACGGCGATGGGGCCCAGCAGCTCGGGAGCCAGCCGGGTGGTGACGAAGATAGCGGTGGGGCCGTCGGCGCCGCCGATGATGCCGATGGAGGCCGCCTGCTGCGCGGTAAAGTCCATCAGACGGCAGCCTACGTAGGTCATGAAGATGCCCAGCTGGGCGGCGGCGCCCAGCAGCAGGGTCTTGGGGTTGGCGATCAGGGGGCCAAAGTCGGTCTGCGCGCCCACGCCCATGAAGATGAGGCAGGGGTAGACGCCCAGCTTCACGCCCAGATACAGCACATCAATGAGTCCCACAGAGATGGTCTGCCCCACCTCCACGGTATCCAGCACGGCCTGGCTGACCCCAAGGGACTGCAGCTCCGCCAGGAATTCGGGGGTGATGGGCGTACCGCCGAAGAGCTCCCAGTTGACATGGCCGCCGGCAAAGAGGATCTCGTGGTACATATCTGCTCCCGGCAGGTTGGTAATCAGCATTCCGAAAGCGATAGGGACCAAAAGAAGCGGTTCAAACTTCTTGACAATGGCCAGGTACAGGAGGACGAAGGCAATGACCATCATGATCAAGACCTTCCAGTCCCCCACGGCAATGCGATAGAAGCCTGTATCCTGAATAAACGTCCAGATAGCTTCCATGTATGTTTCCTCCCGTGGCCGGCGTTAGCCGATCACACACAGGAGCATACCGGACTCCACGGAGGTGCCCTTGGTGACGTTGACGCCGCCGACAGTACCGTCGCAGGGGGCCATGATCTCGTTCTCCATCTTCATGGCCTCCAGAATAAACAGCACATCGCCCTTCTTTACGGCGGCGCCGTTGGAGACGTTGACAGACAGGATGGTGCCGGGCATGGGGGCGGTCACCTTCTCACCGCTGGCGGGGCCGGCGGCAGGGGCCGGAGCGGGAGCCGGCGCGGGGGCGGCCACAGGGGCGGCAGGGGCGGCGGGGGCCGCTACGGGAGCGGCAGGGGCCGCCACGGGGGCGGAGCCGTCCATGACTTCAATGGCGACCTCATAGACAGTGCCGTTCACATTCACTCTGTACTTTTTCATCGCGTTTCTCTCCTTACAAATAAATAGTCCTCTGTGATACCGCAGCGGGGACGGCGGGAAAACTCCGGAGAATTTCCCCTGCCGGCGGCTGCGGAGCGGCAGCGATTGCCTGTGAAATTTGTGACATATACCGCTTGCGCAAAGTTATAATCATTATAACAGAGGATGTTCGGTAATTCAAGCCATTCGATGTCACATTTCCCACAAGTTTTCCATTATTTTTCCGGGTTTGCATTTTTGCGCCGCTGTGGTATGCTGTTGGAAAGCAGTTCCCCCGCGCTGCGGCCCAAGACAGCGGGCGGAGCAGGCGCGGGAGCGGGGCCGCGATCACCGCGCGGAGAAAGGGGAGAGGTGCGCTGTGCGCTACGAGAACATCTGCCGGGGCAGATTCCTGGCCCGGCCCAACCGGTTTGTAGCCCGGGTAGAGATCGATGGGGCGGAGGTGGTCTGCCACGTCAAGAACACGGGGCGCTGCCGGGAACTGCTGGTCCCCGGAGCCGCGGTCTACCTGGAACAGGCGTCAAATCCGAAGCGAAAGACGGCCTGCGATCTGGTGGCTGTGGAGAAGGGAAATCTGCTCATCAACATGGACGCGCAGGCTCCGAATAAAGTGTTTGGGGAGTTTGCCGCCGCCGGCGGCTTCCTGCCGGGGCTGACGGCTCTCCGGCCGGAGCATGTCTGGGAGGACTCTCGCTTTGATTTCCTCCTGGAGGACGGAAAGGGCCCCATCCTGGTGGAGGTGAAGGGGGTGACCCTGGAGCGGGAGGGGGAGGTCCTGTTCCCCGACGCCCCCACGGAGCGGGGGGTCAAGCACCTCCACGGGCTGCGGCGGGCGGTGGAGGCGGGGCTGCGGGCTGCGGTGGTCTTCGTGGTCCAGATGGAGGGCCCCCGGCTGTTTCGGCCCAACGACCAGACCCACCCCGCTTTCGGCCGGGCTCTGCGGGAGGCCGCCGCGGCCGGCGTCCAGGTCCTGGCCTGGGACTGCCGCGTCACCCCGGACAGCCTGACCATCCGGGCGCCTGTCCCGGTTATGCTGTAGGATAACTAAGAAGGCCCCGGCCGGCGCTGAAATCAAAGCGCCGGCCAGGGCCTCTCTGCGGTTTTGGGATCAGTCCGGGTCCACCATGCGGTAGCCCACGCCGATCTCCGTAAAGATATATTTTGGCTCCGCCGGGTTCTTTTCAATCTTTCTGCGGATATTTGCCATGTTCACCCGCAGGATCTGGTTGTCGCTCTTGGCCTTGGGGCCCCAGAGCTGACGGATGATGAAATCGTAGGTCAGCACCCGCCCGGCATACTTCCCCAGCAGGGACACCAGCTTGTACTCGTTCTGGGTCAGGTGGACGCTTTGGCCGTCCACCAGGACCTGGTGCTTGTCATAGTCGATGACCAGGCCCATGGCCTTGAACTGGCCGGACTGGGCGATGCTGCCGTTGGGCAGGTGGGTACGGGTGTGGCGGATGGCGGTGCGGATCCGGGCCAGCAGCTCCGAGGTGCCGAAGGGCTTGACGATGTAGTCGTCAGCCCCGGCGTCCAGGGCCTCCACCTTGTCCCGCTCGTGGTTGCGGGCGGAGATGACAATGATGGGGCAGGTGGACCACTCCCGGACGAACCGGATGATGCTGATGCCGTCCATGTCCGGAAGACCCAGGTCCAGCAGGATCAGGTCCGGGCAGTGGGAGGTGATCATGGTGATGGCTTTGCTCCCGGTGGGGGAGGCCATGGTGTCGTAGTCGTTGGCCTCCAGCACCGCGGCGATGAAGCTGCTGATATTGGCCTCATCCTCGATGATGAGGATCTTTTCCTTGATCTTCATGGCTTGTATCCTCCATAGAGAGTTCCTCCACCGGCAGGGTGAAGCGGAAGACGGCGCCGCCCTCCGGGGCGTTGGCGGCGGACATGACGCCGCCGTGGGCCTTGACGATGGACAGGCAGACCGACAGGCCGATGCCCATGTTCCGCCGGGCGTCGGTGGAGTGCGTCTGGCTTCGCAGATGGGGGGTGAAAATGGTCGGGAGGACGTCGGGAGAAATGCCCTGGCCGTCGTCCTGGACGGTAAAAACCGCCATTTGGCCCTCCAGCTCCACGAAAAGCCGGATATGGGCGCAGTGCCCGTGGCAGGCGGCGTTTTCCAGCAGGTTCATCAATACCTGCTCGATGAGGATGGCGTCCATGGGCACGAACAGGGGCTCCTCCGGCGCCGCCAGCTCCAGATGGATGGCGGGAAATCGCTGTTGGAACTTGGCCGCCACGCTGGCCAGCACCTCCTCCACCGCCTGGAGCTCCTTGTCGATCCGGGCGGCGGGGTCCCCCATGCGGGTGATGGACAGCAGATTCTCCACCATGCGGATCAGCCACTGGGCCTCGTCCCGGACGCCCCTGAGAAGCTCCGCCTTCTGCTGGCGGGACAGCACGTCGGCGTTCTCCAGAATCGCGGAGGTGGAGCCCACGATCGAGGTGAGCGGTGTGCGCAGATCGTGGCTCACCGCCCGGAGAAGATTGGCCCGCAGGGCCTCCCGTTCCGCCTCGATCCGCTGCTTTTCCTGCCGCTTGATCTGGCTGGTCATGGCGCTGACGATGAGGGACACGGACAGCATGGTGAGGAAGGTCAGCGGGTAGCCGGCGATGGTGAAGTCCACGGCCCCGTAGGGGTAGGTGAAGGCGTAATTGACGAGAATGACGCTGAAGAAGGAGGCGGCGACGCCGTAGACGTATCCGTCGGTGAGCCGGGCCACCAGGACCACCATCAGCACGAAGATCATGGAGGCGAACCCGCCGGTGTGGTCCACGATCATCAGCAGGGTGCTGAGCAGAACTCCCAGCAACAGAAGTCCGGCGGTGATCAGGATGTCCCGCAGGATGTGCCGACGCTCCTGTTTTCTGGGTGAGAGCATCGCACCACCTCCTCTCAGGGCGAAAAGCGCCGCGGCGCCGGCCCCAGTGTACTATAGGAATTCGCTGTGTTAACGTTAAAATCTTAACGCCGACTTGAAAAAGAGGGGCGCGCGCTTTTGGCGCGCGCTCCCCCGGAATTTGCGGCTATGTCAGGCCGCCTGCCGCATGGAGAGGACGCGGATGGCGGACACATCGGTGCCCAGATCCTCGGCGATGGCGGCGGATACGGCGGCCACCAGGGCTCCCCGGTCAGACGCGGCACGGGAGACGCCGCCCACAGGAGTAAGAGAAAGGATGCGGATGGCGGAGACGTCGGTGCCCAGCTCCTCGGCGATAGCGGCGGACACGGCGGCCACAACTTCACCCCGGTTGGGTACAGCGTAGGCGGCGCCGCCCACAGGGGTGAGGGAGAGAATGCGGATGGCGGAAATGTCAGTCCCCAGCTCCTCAGCGATGGCGGCGGATACGGCGGCCACCAGCTCCCCACGGTTGGGGATCGCCCGGACTGCGGGGGAGACGGAAGCGGGGGCCGCGGGAGCTGCCGGGGCGGCGGAGGGGGAGGGCTCGGCCGTTTTGGCCGCTGTCCCGCCGCCGACGATCTTGCCCATCAGAGTGATCAGCAGGATCAGGCAGATCAGCCCGATAAAGGTAACGCCCATACCCATAAGGCAGACGAACAAATTCGATACTTCCATTTGCGATTAACCTCCCCAATATACCTCACCATACAGTATAACACCGCAGATCCCCAAATTGCAAGGACAAAATCTCACAATGTTCACTGCTTGGGGGGAGGGGGACCGCCGCTGCGGAGATCAGAGGATCAACAGGTCTTTGGGGGCCTCCATAATATCCCGGCAGCCGCCCTCCTCAATAATAATAATATCCTCGATCCGCACGCCGAACTTCCCGGGCAGATAGATGCCCGGCTCGGCGGAGATCACCGCCCCCACAGGCAGGGGATCGGCGCAGGAGGGAGCCGCCCCGGGCTGCTCATGGACCTCCACGCCCAGACCGTGGCCGAAGCCGTGGCCGAAGTAGGCGCCGTAGCCCGCGTCGGCGATGACCTTGGCCCCCGCCTCGTGGACGGCCTTGCCGGGGATGCCGGCCTTGGCCGTGGCGATGCCCGCCTGCTGGGCCGCCAGCACCGTGTGGTAGACCTTCTCCATCTCCTCGGTGACGTGGCCCACGGCCACGGTGCGGGTCATGTCGGAGCAGTAGCCGTACTTGACGCAGCCGAAGTCCATGGTGATGAAGTCCCCCGCCGCCACCGGCTTGTCCGAGGGCACGCCGTGGGGCATGCTGCTGTTGGGGCCGCTGACCACAATGGGTTCAAAGGACATCTTCTCCCCGCCGTAGGACAGCATCTTATACTGGAGGTAGGCGGCGATCTCCCGCTCCGTGCGCCCCACCTGGATGAAGTTCAGCGTCTCCGTCAGGGCCTTCTCCGCGATGCGCTGGGCGGCGATGAGGCAGTCGATCTCCGCCTGGTCCTTCACCGAGCGCAGGTCCATCACCAGCTTGGTGGCGGGGACCATCTCGCAGGGCAGAGCCTTCCGCAGGGACTCATACTCCCCGACGGTCATGTAGTCCTCCTCGTAGCCCAGGCGCTTCACGCCGTGCTTCTCCAGAATCTGGGCGGCCTGCTTGGAGGCGGGGTTCTCCCGGGTGCTCTCCCGGACCTCCGCCCCGGTGATGGCCTTCCCCGCCGCCTCGATGTAGCGGCTGTCGGTGAAGAACCAGCTGCCGTCCTTGGTGATGACCGCCAGCCCGGCGGAGGAGGGAAAACCGGCGGCGTAGAGCCGGTTGGGGCCGCTGGTGACCAGCATGGCGTCCAGGCCGAAGGCGTCCAGCCTGGCGGCGATCTTGTCAAATCTGCTCATGTTTTTCATATCTCCTTTTCGCAATGGCCTTGAAGGGACGCTGCAGCAGGTGCAGCACGTGGTTCCAGGCCCCCACCGGCCCCCCAAGGGGTTCCACCATCAGGGCCAGCACGCCGCAGCGCCTGGCCCCCAGCACGTCGGTGAGGAGCTTGTCCCCCAGCATGGCGGTCCGCTCCGGCCCTATCCCCGCCCGGTCCATGGCCTGGCGGTAGCCCCGGACAGAGGGTTTCCCGGCGTGGCCCACGTAGTCGATTCCCAGCTCCCCGCAGAAGGTCTCCACCCGGCGGGAGGAGCGGTTGTTGGAGAGGATCATAACGGTGACGCCGCTCCGGCGGCAGCTCTCCAGCCACGCCAGCAGCGCTCCGTCCGGCTTGGGGACGGACTTGGGGGCCAGGGTGTAGTCCAGGTCGCACAGCAGCAGCTTCACGCCGCAGGACTCCAGCAGCTGGGGCGTCACGTCGGAGTACCGGTCCAGCACCCGGTCCGGGATCAGGGAAAAAGGCATAGCGTCCTCCTCGGTCGCATAGTTTAGCACAGTATAACACGGCTTCGCCGGTTTCACAAGGGGGGATCCACACCGTGCAGCTCTATTTGGCCGTCTCGCCCGACAAGCTCCGCCAGGCCGCCCGCTTCACTGACCGGCTGGCCCACGTGGCCTACCGGATCGGACCCGAGGGCCGCCTGACCCGCCGCAACCTGCTGGTGTCCACCCGGGGCGGGATGATGGTTCTGGGGGACCAGGGCTGCGGTCCGGTCCGAGACAGCGCCGCCCTGTGCCGGGACGTGTGGCGGGAGTGCGGCACCCGGGGCTACAGCGGCGTGCTGGCGGACTTTGAGTTGCCTCCCAGCCCGGACCGGACCGGCTTTCTGTCCGACCTGGGGCGGGTGCTCAGCCGGAACAGCCGGCGGCTGTTCGTGCCGGAGCCCTACGGCCAGGCGGTGGACCATGCCGTTGTTTTGATCTGCACCGCCCTCTCCGGCGGCGTCCTCCGCCAGCGGCTGGAGGAGGCCCAGAGCCGCTTTGGCCGGAGGCTGGCCCTGGACCTTCAGCGGCTGCGGATGGATTTTCCCCTCCCCTGTCCCAGCGGCGAGGGCCGTCCCCTCCCGGTGGGGGAGCTGGACAGCTTAATGGAGCGGGAGCAGCCCAGCGTCTTCTACTCCTCGGACCTGTGCGCCATGTACTTCACCTACACCCGGGCGGGGGAGAGCCACTTCGTCCTCTTTGACGACGCCGCCACCCTCCGCCGGAAGCTCCAGGCGGGGCAGTCCCTGGGGATCGAGACAGCCTTCCTCATGTACCCGGAGGCGGAGGACCTGCTGCCCGCCCTCTTTCAGCCCCGCCGTCGGTAGCGCCGGCACAAAAGCGCCGCCCCGCCAGACAGGCGGAGCGGCGTTTCCTCGTATGCGGTACGTCAGAGCCGGGCCTCCATGGAATAGCAGTCCCACATCTGGTCCCCGTGGGGAAAGGATGCCTCCTCCAGCCCTGTCTCCCGGAAGCCGCAGCGGCGGTAGCAGGCCAGGGCGGCCCGGTTGTGGGCGAAGACCCGCAGGGTGGCCCGTTCCATGCCCAGGATCTCCCGGGCATAGCGGAGGACCAGGGACACCATCTCCTGTCCAAAGCCCTGGCCCCGGCGGGCGGGGTCCACGATGATGAGCCCCAGGTGGATGGAGTTGGCCTGATAGTCCGCCCGGGTCATCATCAAAAAGCCGGCCGGCGTTCCCGACTGGTCCAGGGCGGTCATGAGCCAGCGGTCCGCCTCCCGCTCAAATTCCAGCCGCAGCTTTTCCAGGGACGCCTCGGTCAGAGGCCAGTCCAGCAGGTCCGCGCACCAGGCGGAAAAGCCGTCCCAGTCCGATACCCAGGCGACAATCTTTGCGGCGTCTGACGGCTTGTAGGGTCTCAGTCGCAGCATCGGTAAGTTCCTCCCTTCAAAAAAGAAAGAGGGCCCCACACGGACGGGACCCTCTTTGGTCATCAATAGAAACGCTTGTTGCGGTTCTTCCGAGCTGCCTCGGACTTCTTCCGGCGCTTCACGCTGGGGCTCTCGTAGTGCTCCCGGCGGCGCACCTCGGCGATCACGCCAGCCTTGGCGCAGCTGCGCTTAAAACGCTTGAGCGCGCTGTCCAGGCTCTCGCCCTCCTTGACATGAACTTCAGACATCTATTTCCCTCCCTCCGATATATCCGGCTTTATCCAGGATACTCTTTAAGGGCCAACTACATGGCTTAACGGATGATATTATAGCCACATCCGCCGCTTTTGTCAAGGCTGGATCGCGCAAAAGTCCGCAAATTTCGGAGGTTCGGCGGGGCAAAGGGCCGATACTCAACCACTGGGCGAGGCCGCTGGCCGTCAAAGCCCTGGAAAAAGAGGCCCAGCCGGGCTATACTGGGGATGACCCGGCCGGGAGGATATGGAAAGTAAAGCGAGGATGACGATATGGAGATCGGCAATCAGATCAAAGCCCTGCGTACGGAGCGGGGCATCACCCAGGAGGCTCTGGCGGACAAGCTGGGCGTCAGCTCCCAGGCGGTGAGCAAGTGGGAGCGGAACGTCACAGTCCCGGACATCCAGCTCCTGCCGCTTCTCTCCGCCTACTTCGGCGTGACCATCGACGAGCTCTTCGCTCTCAGCGACGAGGCCCGGATGGAGCGGGTCCAGAACATGCTGTGGGATGAGCGGGTGTTGGACCGGGCCGCCGTGGAGCGGGAGGAGGCGTTCCTGCTGGAGAAGGCCCGGCGGGAACCGCACAACGGCCGGCCCTATGAGCTGCTGGCGGACATGCACAATCACCTGGCCCGGGAGCACCGGGCCACGGCGGCCAGCTACGCCAAGATGGCTCTGGAGCGGGACGGAAATCTCAAGGAGGCCCACAGCGAGCTGGTGGCGGCCATGGGCGGCCGGTTGCCCGACTGGAACGCCTCCAACCACCACGAGCTCATCGACTGGTATAAGGAGTTTTTGGCGCGGAATCCGGACAACTGGCACGGCTATCTGTGGCTGCTGGACCAGCTCATGGATGACGGGCGGTTTGAGGAGGCGGGCCGATACCTGGAAAAGCTGTCTCAAATCGATCACACCTTTCGCACGCCTCTGTACCGGGGGCTGCTGCTGTGGTATTCCGGGCAGCGGGATCGGGCCATGGAGGTGTGGGAGCAGATGTGCCGGGACTTCCCGGAGGAGTGGTGCGTGTGGCTCCAGATGGGGGATGCCATGGCTCGCGCCTGCCAGTGGGAGAAGGCCAAGGAATACTACCGCAGGGGGCTGGAGCTGCAAAAGCCGCCCCGGTTCGTGGACGGCCTGGAGTGCATTGCCCAGATCTGCGAGATCACAGGGGACCTCTCCGGCGCCATTCAGGCTCTGGAGGAGGAGCTCCAGGTGCTGGCCGAGGACTGGGACACCACCACCGGGGAGACGGCGGACGTTGTCCGCCGGGAGATCAGCCGCCTGGAGCGGCTGGAGCGGCGGAGAAAACAGGAGTAAGAGAGATAGGCCCGCCGGCGGAACACCGCCGGCGGGCCTATCTCTGCCTACATCCTTACTTGGCGGGCTTGACGATGAGATTGATCAGCTTATTGGGCACGTGAATGACTTTCACGATGTCCATGCCCTCCAGGAACCGGGCCACCTTCTCGTTGGCCTTGGCGGCGGCGATCACGCCGTCCTGGTCGCTGTCCATGGGGACCACCACGGTGCCCCGGAGCTTGCCCTGGACCTGGACGGCCATCTCCACGGAGGCGGCCACGGTCTTGCTCTCGTCGTAGACGGGCCAGGCCATCTGGCAGGCCATCTTCCCGGCCTCGGCGGCAAAGCCCATCATCTCCCACATCTCCTCGCAGATGTGGGGGGCGAAGGGGGCGAGCATGAGGATCAGGGCCTTCATGTCCCCCCGGCTGGCGCCGTTGGCGTAGTAGTCGTTGACCAGGGCCATGAGGGCGGCGATGGCGGTGTTGAACTTCATGGCCTCGATGTCCTCGCTGACCTTTTTGATGGCCTTGTGGACGGCGGCCTCGTTGGCCTGGGAGTAGTCCTCCCCGGCGTGGTCCATCTCGCCCAGGTTCCATACCCGGTCCAGGAACCGCTTGCAGCCCTTCACCGCGTTGGCGGACCAGGCGGCGGCCTTCTCAAAGTCGCCGATGAACATGATGTAGGTCCGCATGGTGTCCGCGCCGTACTGGGCGATGATGTCGTTGGGGTTGATGACGTTGCCCCGGCTCTTGCTCATCTTCTCGCCGCCCTCGCCCAGGATCATGCCGTGGCTGGTCCGCTTCTGGTAGGGCTCCTTGGTGGGCACCACGCCGATGTCATAGAGGAACTTGTGCCAGAACCGGCTGTAGAGCAGGTGGAGGGTGGTGTGCTCCATGCCGCCGTTGTACCAGTCCACCGGAGACCAGTAGTCCAGCGCCTCCTTGGAGGCCAGGGCCTTGTCGTTGTGGGGGTCCATATACCGCAGGAAGTACCAGCTGGACCCGGCCCACTGGGGCATGGTGTCCGTCTCCCGCTTGGCGGGGCCGCCGCAGCAGGGGCAGGTGGTGTTCACCCAGTCGGTCATCTTACTGAGGGGGCTCTCGCCGTCGTCGGTGGGCTCATAGCTCTCCACGTCGGGCAGCAGCAGGGGGAGCTGGTCCTCCGGCAGGGGCTGCCAGCCGCACTTGTCGCACCACACCATGGGGATGGGTTCGCCCCAGTACCGCTGGCGGGAGAACACCCAGTCCCGGAGCTTGTAGTTGACCTTGGCCTTACCGATGCCCTTCTCCTCCAGCCACTTGGTGATGACGGGGATGGCGTCCTTGACGGTCAGGCCGTTGAGGAAGTCGGAGTTGACCAGGATGCCGGTCTCGTCCTTGGCGGTGAAGGCGGCCTTCTGCACGTCCTCGCCGCCGGACACCACCTCAATGATCTCGCAGCCGAACTTCTTGGCAAACTCCCAGTCCCGGTCGTCGTGGGCGGGGACGGCCATGATGGCGCCGGTGCCGTAGGTGGCCAGGACGTAGTCGGAGATGAAGATGGGGATCTCCTTGCCGTTTACCGGATTGACGCCCTTCACGCCGTCCAGGCACACGCCGGTCTTTTCCTTGTTCAGCTCCGTGCGCTCCAGGTCGGACTTGGAGGCGGCGGCGGCCTGGTAGGCGGTGACCTCATTGGCGTTGGCGATGAGCCCGGACTCCAGCCACTTCTTGATGAGGGCGTGCTCGGGGGACAGCACCATGTAGGTGGCGCCGAAGAGGGTGTCCGGCCGGGTGGTGAACACCACGATGTCGTCCCCGGCGGTGGCCTTGAAGGTGACCTCCGCGCCGGTGGACCGGCCGATCCAGTTGCGCTGCTGGATCTTCACCCGCTCGATGAAGTCCAGGTCGTCCAGGTCGTCGATGAGCCGCTGGGCGTACTGGGTGATCTTCAGCATCCACTGGCTCTTCTCCTTGCGGATCACCGGGGAGCCGCACCGCTCGCAGACCCCCTCCACTACCTCCTCGTTGGCCAGCACGCACTTGCAGGAGGTGCACCAGTTCACGGGCATGGTGGTCTTGTAGGCCAGGCCGTGCTTGTAGAGCTGGAGGAAGATCCACTGGGTCCACTTGTAGTAGCTGGGGTCGGTGGTGTTGACCTCCCGGTCCCAGTCGAAGGAGTAGCCCAGCATCTGGAGCTGGGAGCGGAAATTGACGATGTTGTCGTGGGTCACCTTGGCGGGGTGGATGTGGTTTTTGATGGCGTAGTTCTCCGTGGGCAGGCCGAAGGCGTCGTACCCGATGGGGAAGAGGACGTTGTACCCGTCCATCCGCTTCTTCCGGGCCACCACGTCCATGGCGGTGTAGGGCCGGGCGTGGCCCACATGGAGGCCCTGGCCGGAGGGGTAGGGGAACTCCACCAGGCCGTAGAACTTGGGCTTGTCCGTCTCCCCGGTCCTGGCGGCGAAGGTCTTCTCCTCCAGCCACTTCTTCTGCCATTTCTTCTCAATGGCGGTAAAATCGTACTTCATGGTCCCTCTCGCTTTCTATGATAAAGTTTTTCGTTCTTCCAAAAACAGGAAAAGCCCCTGGCCGGAACACCGGTCAGGGGCGAAAAGACGTTTCGCGGTACCACCCTGCTTCCGCGGGGCGTCCCCGCGCTCAAGGGGCCCATAGGGCCCGGGGCCGGTAACGGGGCCGGACCGTCCCGCCCTAGGGTTGCCCCTCAGGCGGAAGGCTCAGGAGCCAGTATCACGCGGGGCCTCCGCCGGCTTCCACCAGCCGCCGGCTCTCTTGGGGCAGGACCTCCGCGCGTTTTCTCCCTCATCGCCGTTTTGCGAGCTACATTGTAAGGGAATTTGCCGCTTTTGTCAAGGAGGGCCGGGGAATTTCCCGCCGGAAGGGCGAAACGCGGGGCGGTGCCGCCCGAAAACTCCGCGGCTCCTCACTGGATGATCGACAGATTTCACAAAAACAGAGTGGACATTTCCTGGGAAACTGTGATATACTATATAAAATTTACCAATGCGGATCGCCGCGGGTCTCATCCATCGCTGAGAAAGGAGCATGACCATGGGTACTGAGAGCTACACCGGCAAGATCAACCGAAAGCTGAACAAGAAGCTGCGGATCGTGGAGGTGGCCGCCGGGCGGCAGAAGGCCGACCTGGTGCTGAAAAACGCCGCCTATGTCAACGTCTTTTCCAACGAGATCTGCCAGGGGGACATCGCCGTGGCGGAGGGCCTTATTGTGGGCATGGGCCGGTACGAGGGGGAGCGGGAGGTGGACGTGTCCGGGAAGATCGTCCTCCCCGGCTTCATCGACGCCCACATCCACCTGGAGAGCGCCATGGTCTCCCCCAAGGAGTTCGCCAAGGCGGTGCTGCCCCACGGCACCACCACCGTCATCACCGACCCCCACGAGATCGCCAACGTCATGGGCACCGACGGCATCGAGTACATGCTGCAGGCCACCGAGGGGCTGCCGGTGGACGTGCGGTTCATGCTGCCCTCCTGCGTCCCCGCCACCCCCATGGACGAGAGTGGGGCGGTGCTGGACTACCGGACCATCGACTCCTTCTACGACCACCCCCGGGTCCAGGGCCTGGCGGAGATGATGAACTACCCCGGCGTCATCGGGGCGGACCCCCAGGTGCTGGAGAAGATCGTGGCCGCCCAGGCCCACCACAAGAAAATCGACGGCCACGCCCCGGGCCTGTTAGACAACGACCTGAACGCCTACATCGCCGCCGGGGTCTACTCCGACCACGAGTGCTACGACCCCGCCGACGCCATCGCCAAGCTGGAGCGGGGCCAGTTCATCATGATCCGGGAGGGCACCGCCGCCCACAATCTGGAGGCTCTGCTGCCTCTGCTGACCCCCCAGTACGCCGAGCGGTGCATGTTCTGCTGCGACGACAAGCACCCCAGCGACCTGCTGGAGAAGGGCCACATCGACTACAACATCAAGGAGGCCATCCGCCTGGGGGTGGACCCTATCCTGGCCATTAAGGTGGCCTGCCACCACGCCGCCCGGTACTTCCTCCTGAACAACCGGGGGGCCATCGCCCCCGGCTATCTGGCGGACTTCGTCATCATCGACAACTTCCAGGACTTCCGCATCGAGAAGGTCTACAAAAAGGGCACCCTCATGTTCGACGGCCATGAGGTGGCGGACTTCCCCGCCCCGGAGGTGGACCCCTACCTGGTCAAGCGATCCCGGGATACCTTCCACGTGGCCCATCTCACCGCCCAGGACTTCGCCGAGCACCGGCCCCGGGGCATTATCGGCATGGTGCCCGGGGAGATCGTCACCGAGGACCAGGGCTACTCCGACCACATCGACGTGGAGTGGGATATCCTGAAGGCGGCGGTGGTGGAGCGGCACAAGAACACCCGCCACATCGGCATCGGCTACCTCCAGGGCTACGGCCTGAAGTCCGGGGCCGTGGCAACCAGCGTCTCCCACGACTCCCACAACATCATCGTGGTGGGCACCAACGAGGAGGACATGGCCGCCGCCGTCAACCGGGTGGTGGAGAACCGGGGCGGCATCGTGGTCATGGACAGGGGGGAGGTCAAGGCGGAGCTTGCCCTGCCCATTGCCGGCATCATGAGCGACGACACCTTGGAGAACGTCAACGAGGCCCTGGAGCGGGCCAAGGAGGCCGCCTTTGCCCTGGGCGTCAGCCGGGGCATCGACCCCTTCATGACCCTGAGCTTCATGGCCCTCCCCGTCATTCCCACCCTCCGGCTCACCACCCGGGGCGTCATCGACGTGGCCAAGCAGCAGTACATTTAATAGGGAAGCATTTTCCGGCGAGTTTTTTGCGATCAAAAGCCCCGGGCCATACGGCCCGGGGCTTTTGCTGCGGAATCGTTTGTCGTTTTTACGCGTCGATGCCCCGGCTGGTCAGGTACTTCTTGACCATGAGGGCGACCTTGAAGGTGATGGCGTCGTCGAACTCCCGCAGGTCCAGGCCGGTGAGCTTCTTGATCTTCTCCAGCCGGTAGACCAGAGTGTTGCGGTGGACGAAGAGCTTCCGGGCGGTCTCGGAGACGTTCAGGTTGTTCTCAAAGAACTTGTGAATGGTGAAGAGGGTCTCCTGGTCCAAGGAGTCGATGGGGTTCTTCTTGAAGACCTCCATCAGGAACATCTCACACAGGGTAGTGGGGAGCTGGTAGATCAGCCGCCCGATGCCCAGGTTCTCATAGTTGATGATATACTTCTCTGTGTCAAAGACCTTGCCCACCTCGATGGCGATCTGGGCCTCCTTGTAGCACTTGGCCAGCTCCCGCAGGTGCAGGGCCACGGTGCCGATGCCGATGACCACCCGGTTTTCGCCCCCCACCCGGAGAGCCTCCTCCAGCAGGGTGGCCACCCGCTGGATCTCCTTGTCGTGGCCGCTCTCCGGCAGCTGGTGGATCAGCACTACATCGCTGTCCCCCATGTTGAGGACAAAGTCGTTCTGTCGGTCGGGGAACAGGCCCTGCACCACGTCCAGCATGGACGCGTCCCCGCCCTCCAGCTGGCGGATGACAAACACGCCCCGGGGTACCTCCGGCGCCACGTGGAGCTCCTTGGCCCGCATGTAGATGTCGCTGAGCAAGATATTGTCGGAGATGATGTTTTTAATAAAGGAGGCGCGGTCGTGCTTCTCCTCATAGTAGCTCTTGGCGCCGTTGAGGGTCACGCTGGCCATGGAGCACACGGTCCGGCTGATCTCGTCGTCGCCCATGGTAAACACCGCGTAGTCGAAACGGGAACCCCAGCCGCTCAGCGCCCGGAAGGTTCGCCCATCCAGGGTCAGGATGGCTCCCTCCGCGCGGTTGATAGGCTCCACATATTCCGGCCACTTCTTGCCGATCAGCCCCAGGTCGCTGCAGGAGATCACGGAACCCTCCGCGTCGATAACGCCTATCACCCGGTCGGCGGCCTCCTTGATCTGCAAAACCGCATTCTGAAAGATCCTTCCTGACATACGTATTTCCTCCATTGGCCGTTATTCGTCTCGCTTCTTTTGTGCAATATGTCAAGTTCCTTCTACATTATACTGGGTCTTTCTCCATAATGCAAGATATTTTTTCTTTTTTCAACAAAAAATATTGCGAGTTTTTGGCTGATTCGTTAATTTCCCGCTTTTTCAGATATTTTCGCGAATTTTCGCAACTTCTTCGCCGGTTAGAAGCCGATACGCCCCGGGCGGCAGGGCCGGGTCCAGGGTCAGAGGCCCCATCGTCAGCCGCTTGAGATAGGTCACATGGGCGCCGCGGCTGGCAGTCATTCGCTTTACCTGGTGGAATTTTCCCTCCCGCAGGGTGATAAGAGCCTCCCGCCCGTCCCCCAGGAGCCGCAGGTCCGCGCTGAGGCACCGCAGGCCGTCCTCCAGCGTCAGCCCCTCCTGAAAGGCGGTCCGGTCCGCCTCCCCCAGGGGCCGGTCCAGCCGGGCGTAGTAGACCTTGTCCACGTGGAATTTGGGGGAGAGGAGCCGGTGGGCCAGCTCCCCGTCGTCGGTGAGAAGCAGCAGGCCCTCGGTGTCCTTGTCCAGCCGTCCCACCGGAAAGAGCCCGCGGCGGCGGAGCTCCGGGGCCAGCAGATCCAGGACGGTCCCCTGTCTGGGGTCCTCCGTGGCGGAGAGCACTCCGGCGGGCTTGTTGAGCATGACGTAGGTGAACCGGCTGTAGCCCAGGTCCGTCCCATCTACCAGGATAGCGGCGGCCTCCGGGTCCGCCTTCTCCTCCCCTGACCGGGCGGGGAGGCCGTTTACCAGCACCCGGCCCTGGCGGATCAGCTCCTTGGCCTCCCGCCGGGACCACCGGCCTGTGGCGGCCATCAGCTTGTCAAGCCGTTGGAGGGACATTGTATCACCTCTCCCATCGTTTCTTTTCTCAGTTTACCGTATCGCGCCGCCCGGCGCAAGGGGAATTTGGGGTGTCGCCCCTTGCCGAAAAAAGTCCGCGGGGCATGGGAACGAAATTCCCGCAAAAAAGAGGAAGAGAGGGGCAAAAAAATCTGCGGGGCCTTCAGGCCCCGCAGATTTACAGATTTTAGCGTGGCAAAAAGCCACGCAGAGTTCCGCCGCCCGGAGGCGGCGGAAGAAAAGCTGCAACCGCAAGGTTCCCTCCTCGCGGCATAGCCGCTGCGGCCTGCGCTGCAAACATGCCACCGGCATGTTTGCTTACGCTGCGGCGTCGGAAAAACACTTTGCGCGAAGCGAGCGTCGAATCGTCCGCCATAGGCGGACGACCGAGGCGCAGAGCGGAGCGAGACCCCTGGAAAAGGCGTCAGCCTTTTTCGACAGTCTCAAATCTGCGGGGCCTTCAGGCCCCGCAGATTTGGGATGATTACGATTAGAAATCCACCTCAGTGTCGTAGAAGCAGCACTTGAGGAGCTTCTCCATCTCGGCGGGGGTGATGGCGCGGGGGTTGGAGCCGGTGCAGGCATCGCCCACGGCCAGCTCGGCCACCTGGGGCAGCTTGTCCAGGAACTCCTTCTCGTCGATGATGCCGCCCTCGTAGTCCCGGATGCAGGCGGGAATGTCCAGCTTCGCGTTCATGGCCTTGATGTGGGCGATGAGGGCCTTGCTGGTGGGCTCCAGGCCGAGGAACGCGGCGATCTCGCCGTAACGCTTCTCCGCCTCGGGCTCCTTGGCGTTGTAGGCGATGACCTTGGGCAGGTACATGGCGTTGGCGCAGCCGTGAACGATGTGTCCGCCGGAGTAGGCGGCGCCGGTCTTGTGGGCCATGGAGTGGACGATGCCCAGCAGGGCGTTGGAGAAGGCCATGCCGGCCAGGCACTGGGCGTCGTGCATCCGGTCCCGGGCGTCCATGTCGCCGTTGTAGCTGTCCACCAGGTCGGCGGAGATCATCTTGATGGCGTGGAGGGCCAGGGGATCGGTGTAGTTGCAGTGGAGGGTGGACACGTAGGCCTCGATGGCGTGGGTCATGGCGTCCATGCCGGTGTGGGCGGTGAGCTTCTTGGGCATGGTCTCCGCCAGCTCCGGGTCCACAATGGCCACGTCGGGGGTGATGTTGAAGTCGGCCAGGGGGTACTTGATGCCCTTGGCGTAGTCGGTGATGACGGAGAAGGCGGTCACCTCGGTGGCGGTGCCGGAGGTGGAGGGAATGGCGCAGAACCGGGCCTTGGTCCGCAGCTTGGGGAAGCTGAAGGGGGTGATGAGCTGCTCAAAGGTGGTCTCCGGATACTCATAGAAGGCCCACATGGCCTTGGCCGCGTCGATGGGGCTGCCGCCGCCGATGGCCACGATCCAGTCGGGCTGGAACTGCCGCATGGCCTCCGCGCCCTTCATGACTGTCTCCACGGAGGGGTCGGGCTCCACGCCCTCGAACAGGGACACCTCCATGCCGGCGGCCTTCAGGTTGGCCTCCACCTTGTCCAGGAAGCCGAAACGCTTCATGCTACCGCCGCCGACCACCACGATGGCCCGCTTGCCATCCAGGTCCTTCAGCGCGTCCAGGGCGCCCTTGCCGTGGTACAGGTCTCTCGGTAATGTAAATCTAGCCATAATAGAAGCCTCCGTTCATAAATTCAATATCGCACAGATGTCAGAAAGAATTGTGAATCATTTAACGATCTTTCTGTGGATAGTATACCAAGCGGCGATTGAATTGTCAATTGTTTAACAATCACAAAACAAGGGGATTTGGCGAAAAGAATTGTTGCGAAAATCACAGTGTAGGGCAAAGCGCTGGAAAAAGGAGGTGGAAAAGGCTTGCCGGACCGCCGGCGCTGGGATATAATGGGACGGCGGGAGGCGGACAGGCTCCGCGTCCCGGAGTGGAATCGACTGGCAATGATAAGGAGGTCCCTATGGCGCTGCTCTACTGGTTTGAATCCATCCGAACCCCGGTCCTGGACACGGTCATGTCCCTGGTGACCCGGCTGGGGGAGGAGACGTTTTTCATGATAGCCGCCCTCTTTGTCTTCTGGTGCTGGGACAAGCGCCGGGGCTACTACCTGCTGGCGGTGGGGTTTGCCGGCACCCTGGCCAGCCAGTGGCTGAAGATCGCCTGCCGGGTGCCCCGGCCCTGGGTGATCGACCCGGACTTCACCATCGTGGAATCCGCCCGGGAGGCGGCCGCGGGCTACAGCTTCCCCAGCGGCCACACCCAGTGCGCCGTGGGGTACTTGGGCGGCATCGCCCGCTTCACCGGGCGGCTGTGGGTGCGGGTGGTGTGTATCGTCCTGGCCCTGCTGGTGGCGGTGTCCCGGATGTACCTGGGGGTCCACACCCCGGCGGACGTGGGGGTGAGCCTGCTGATCAGCCTTGTGCTGGTGCTGGCCCTCTACCCGCTGCTGGAGAGCACCCTGTGGTTTCCCAACCGGATGTACGCCATCATCGGCGTGATGCTGGCCCTGAGCCTGGCCTTCGTGGGCTATATGGAGCTGCTGACCCAGCCCCCTGTGGGCAGCTCTGAGGCGCTGCTGGAGGCCTATGAGAACTGGGCGGAGGCCAGGAACAACGCCTACACCATGGCGGGCGCCGTGGCTGGCGTCCTGGTGGTCTACGCCTTTGACACCAAGTTCCTCAAGTTTCCCACCCGGGCCCCCTGGTGGGGGCAGCTCATCAAGCTGGTGGGGGGCCTGGCCCTGGTGCTGGCGGTGCGGGTCCTGCTGCGGGAGCCCCTGCTGGCCCTCTGCGGCGGCCACCCCGTGGCCAGGAGCCTGCGCTACTTCCTGATGGTCCTGGTGGCGGGATGCCTGTGGCCCATGACCTTCCGATTTTTTGAGAAGCACGCCAAGTGATACGCTGATTAAACCGGTAAGATACAAAAGATACGAGCGAGGAGCGGGAGGGAGCGACCTATGATGAACAAAAAGACGACAGATATCGTGGCCTACCTGACCTGGGTGGGGCTGCTGGTGGCCTTTGTGGCCGGGGACCGGCGAGAGGCCAGGTTCCATTTGAACCAGTCCCTGGTGATCTGGCTGGCGGGCACCCTGGCCGGCGTGGCCGAGCGGTTGCTGGACTGGCTGCCCCTGGTGGGATGGCTGGTGGACCTGGCCCTGGGCCTGTTCGGACTGTTCTGCGCGGTCTGCTGGTTCATCGGCATCATCGATGCCATCCGGGGCGTGGAGAAGCCGGTGCCCCTGCTGGGCGGCATCCACCTGCTGTATTAAGTGTTGAGACAAGGGGGGAGGCTCATCGGCCTCCCCCCTGCTGTTCATCCTTTTCCCGGGAAATATTTCTCCACGAAGGGCACATGCTCCGCCCGAAACTCCCGACCCCGCAGGTACTCCAGGATCCCGGCGCCGGTGGGGAAGTCGAAGCGGAGGTAGTAGCTGTACAGGGCCTGCCGGGTCTCCCCATACCGCCGGTTCACCTCTCCCCGGCCGTACTTGCCGTCCCCCAGGAGGGGGTGGCCCGCGTCGGCGAAGGAGGCCCGGATCTGGTGGGTCCGTCCGGTGAGGAGCTCCGCCTCCACCAGGCTCAGCTCCCCCCGGGTCTCCAGAGTGCGGTACAGGGTCTCGGCGGACTTGCCCCCCGGGACAGGCCGGTGGTACACCGCCACCTGCTTCTTCCCCTCGTCCTTCAGCAGGAAGCAGCGCAGCCGCCCCTCCGGCGGGGCCATCCGCCCCAGGACCACGCACAGGTACTTCTTGGTGATCTCCCGGTCCCGGATCTTGTCGTTGAGGATGCGGAGGGTCTCCGCGTTCTTGGCGGCCATGACGATGCCGCCGGTGTTGCGGTCGATGCGGTTGCACAGGGCGGGGGTGAAGGCGTTCTCCCACCGGGGGTTCCACTCCCGCTTCTGGTAGAGGTAGGCCTGGACGTGGTTGATGAGGGTGTTGACCTTCTCCGTCTCGTCGGCGTGGACCACCAGCCCCGGCCGCTTGTCCAGCAGCAGCAGGTTCTCATCCTCGTAAAGGATATTGAGCCGGGGCTGGAAGAGGGTCAGGAAGAGGTTGTCCTCCCGGGGCTGGTCGAAGAACTCGTCGTTGATGTACAGCTGCAGCACGTCCCCCTCCCGCAGACGTTGATCCCGCTGGCAGCGCTGGCCGTTGCACTTCACCCGCTTGATGCGGATATACTTCTGCAGCAGGGCGGGGGGCAGCAGGGGCAGGGACTTGCCCAGAAAGCGGTCCAGCCGCTGTCCCGCGTCGTTTTTTCCGATGGTGAACTCGCGCATGGGGGACCTCCCGGGGCCGTGAGACGGCGTGTTTTCCCCATTGTACCACAGAGACGGATTTTTGCAAGAAAAATGGAAAAAGTATTTGACATCCGGGATGGTTTCTACTATAATACTAGTCGTGTCTTTGCGAGGTGTGCCATGGTTTTAAATGTTCAAAAGCTCATCAACGCCCCCGGAGAAAGGATGACGTTCCAGTTTGACCTGGATTTATCCGATGTGGACTTCGGCGGCAGACGGCCTGCCCAGAACCCGGTGGTGGTAACCGGCGAGGTGCGGAACGTCGCGGGGATGCTCCTTCTGGACTTTACCGCCAGCACAGTCCTCCAGTCCATCTGCGACCGGTGCCTGAAGGCCTTCGACCAGCCCAAGACCGTCAGCTATCAATGTATGCTGGCCCGGGAGCTGGCGGGGGACGAGGAGAACGACGACATCGTCCTTCTGGAGGACGGGTGCGTCGATGTGGGCGACCTGGCCAGGACCCAGTTCATCCTGGAGATGGATACCAAGACCCTCTGTGACCCGGACTGCAAGGGCATCTGCCCCGGCTGCGGCGTCGATCTCAACCAAGGGAGCTGCACTTGTAAAAAGGAAGTGGACCCCCGATTGGCGGCGCTGGCCAAGCTTCTGGATCAGGACCAGGACCAGTAAGAAAAAGTAAGAATTCAGATATACAGGAGGTGTCATCATGGCAGTCCCCAAGGGTAAAGTTTCTAAGGCGAGACGCGACAAGCGCCGCAGCGCGGTGTGGAAGCTGAAGGCTCCCGGTCTGGTCGCGTGCCCCAAGTGCGGCGCGATGCGCCTGCCCCACAGAATGTGCCCCGAGTGCGGCACGTACAATGGCCGTCAGGTCAAGGTCGTGGCGTCCAACGTGGCCGAGTGATCGCAATAAAAGCGGAGGTCTCCCAGGAGACCTCCGCTTTTTTGCGCTTTTAGGTGAAAACCGCGGTCGTGAGCCGCCCTCCTACCCCTCCGGGTTGAGCCAAATGACGGTCTGGCCGTTGGAGAGGGGCAGGCTGGTCTCGCAGACCAGCGTTTCGTAGTAGCTCAGATACAGGTCCTCCACCAGGACCGCGTCCTCCCGCTCGTCCAGCACGGGGACCTCCTGGGCCTCCGCGTAGTACTCCATGCTGGTAAACTGCCCCGCCCGCTGCCAGATCCGGTACAGGCACACCGTGTCCTCGCTGCTCCCTGGGAAAACGCACTCCCTGGGGATCCAGGCGAAGGTCTCCCAGATGCCGTAGCCATCCAGCAGATCCCCGACCTCCTGCTCCACCACCCGTGTACGCACCCTGGGAAGGGACGCCTGGTAGACGGAGTTGGAGACCACGGTGCACACCACCAGCGCCAGCAGGATCACACCCGCCAGCCATCGAATGATCCTCTTGCGAACCACGCCGCCACCTCCTATAGCTGGGAGAGCGTGACCCCTTCGGTCAGCTCCTGGTCGTAGTACAGAAACAGCAGCACCACCGGCAGCGCCGCCAGCACCCCGCAGGCGCAGAGCACACCGATGTTCTGGCCGTTCATCCGGGTGAGGAAAACGGACAGCGGATAGTCGTACTCGCTCTCCAGGAATACGATGGGTTGCTCCACCATGTTCCAGGCGTCAATGAAGCTCAGGATCCCCAGTGAGATCACGCCCGCCCGGCACCGGGGCACCAGGATGCCGAAGAGGATCCGCAGGTTCCCGGCCCCGTCCAGCCGGGCCGCCTCCAGGATGTCGCTGGGGCAGGTGTCAAAGACCTGCCGGAGCAGGAACACACCGAAGGGGGAGAACATCGCCGGGAGGATCAGCGCCCAGTAGCTCCCCACCGGCCCCAGCCGGTCCAGCATCAGGTAGTTGGATACCAGGGTCACCTGATAGGGCATCATCATCAGCAGGATCACCAGGAAGAACAGGGCCTCCTTCCCCCGGAAGCGGAACTTGGAGAAGCCGTACCCCGCCAGGCAGGACAGGAGCACCTGCCCCGCCACGATCACCGCGGACAGCCCCAGGGAGTTCCAGAACTTGGCCAGGTAGTGGGGCCGGCTCAAGAGCACCTCCCGCCACCCCTGCAGGGACCACTCACTGGGGAGCAGCCCGTAGGAGATGCCGCTGGAGAAGGAGTTCAGGAAGGTGTAGAGCATCGGCCCCAGGGCGACGGCAGCCAGCAGTGACAGTGCGATGAGCTTCGCCCAGGCCCGGGTCCGTCTCGCCGTCATAGGGTCACCTCGTGCTTTCTCTTCACCCGGAACAGCAGCAGCACCAGCAGGAAGATCACGACGAAGATCAGCAGCGCCGCCGTGGAGAGCCGGGGGTAGTTCAGGTTCTGAAAGTTGTTGTTCATGAAGTGCTGGAGCATGTAGATGCTCTCGTGGGGCCTGTCGCCTCCCAGCAGATAGGCCTCCCGGAAGGACTTGAAGGCGTTGATGACGGAGATGACGAACACGAAGAAGAAGTTGGGGATCATCAGCGGCAGGGTGATGTGCCGCAGAATGTAGCCCTCCGAGGCCCCGTCGCACACGGCGGCGTCTGCATAGTCCGTGGGGATCGCGCTCAGGCCCGCCAGGAACAGGACCATGTTGTATCCGCAGTTCTTCCAGAGGTACAGCCCGATGAGCACCAGGAAGGCCAGCTCGGAGTCCAGCCAGTCCCGCACGGGGAGGCCCAGGCCCGCCAGGAGCTGGTTGATCATCCCGCTCCCGTCAAAGAACGCCCGCACCACCGTCACCACGGCTGCCACCGGGATCACCATGGGCATCAGAAAGGCGGAACGGAAGAAGCTGGCGCCCCGGAATTTCCGGTACAGGGCCAGAGCCAGCAGGAAGGAAAGGTCCATCAGCAGCGGCACACCCACGCCGATGAAGCGGAAGGTGTTTCCCGCCGCCAGGCGGAAGGCGGCGCTGCCCAGCAGATCGGTGTAGTTCCACAGCCCTACGAACCGGGTCCCGCCCGCTCCGGCGGTGAAGGTCTTCTGGACGCTCCAGACGAAGGGGATCAGGTACAGCAGGGCGAAGCCCGCCAGAAAAGGCAGGATGAATCCCACGCCGGTGAGGGAATATCGCCTTTGCAGCTTCATAGCATGACCTCCCTTCCACTACTCCGAGATATAGATCTCCATTGCCCGCTGGGCCTCTTCCAGCGTCTCGTCGAAGTCCGCACCGCCATAGAGATAAGTTGCGAAATGCATTGTAGGACACAGATACTCGTTGTAATAATATCCCCCGGTGATCTCCTGGGTGAGGTCCAGGAGCTGCCGGATCTCCTCCTGGCTGGGGGAGTTGAGGGCCGAGACTGTGCGCGTCGTGCTGGAAAAGCCGTCTTTGCCCTCCTGGATGTACCAGCCGATCCCATTGGAGAGGAAGTACTCGTTGGCATCGTCCAGCACAGAAAAGCTAATATCGAACTCATTCTGGAACTGGACCCCCCGGCCCAGGATGAGCTTGAGGAACTCATAGGCATTCTGTAGGTTCTCGCTGTTGGCCCGGACCGCCAGAGGATCGCTGATCTTTGCCTGGATGCCGCCGTCCACATCCCGAATGGGCATCATCACCACCTCGTCGATCGTACGGAGAGCGCCGGCGGTGGCATAAAAATCCCGGTATGTTCCGCTAAAGGAAGTGGTCCAGAGGGCCTCGCCGTCCCGGACCGCCGCCGCGCCGCCGAGATTGGAGAAATTGATATCCTGGGGGTGGGTCTCCAAGACGGACTTATACCACTCCATGGCGGAGCGCAGCAGCGGGGAGGACAGGTCGACGGTCTGCTGGTCGTAGTTGACGATGGGGAGGCCGGACTGCTCGATCAGGCCAAAGGACGTGGGCATATCGGGGATATACGCCTCAGAAAACGGGCGACGGGTCTGATTGGAGTCCTTCATCAGGCGGGCAGTCTCCTCCAAAAATCCCTGGAAATCCCCGCAGGCGGCTACGTCAAAGCCGGTCTCTTCCAGAGCGGTCCGGGTGGTAAACAGCACATGGAAATCATAGCTCAGGGGAATGACAAACCTCTGCCCGTTCCACACGCCGCTGTCCATTACCGCCTGATTGTAGGGCTCCCAGTCGAAGCCGTCCGCCTCGAAGAACGGCTCCATATCCGCCAGGAGCCCCTGGCGCACCAGCTTCTCCACGTCCATATAGAAATCGTCGATGATGAAGATGTCCGGGCCCTCACCTGCCATGATCTGGACTGCCAGCCGATCATAGATCTCCTGCTCCGGGACGTCGCCGCTTAGCTGTACTCCGTCAGCGGCCGGATCAGCTCCACTTCCACATCGGGGTGCATCTTCTGGTAGATATCCAGCGCCGTTTGGATCAAATCGACATGCCTGCCCTCCCCGATGCAGAAGACGGTCAGGCTCTCGTTGGTCTGAGGAACTGTTGCCGGCTCCTGCCAGACCGATGTCTCTCCACAGGAGGCCAGGGAAACGGCCAGCAGCAGCGCCGCCAAAAAGGCGAGGGGCTTTTTCACAAAAACATCCTCCTCCGCGTCAGTATGGGCGTGTTCAGGGTAGAAAACGCCCCGGGCGGCAGGGAACAGGGCCGGGGGCCCTCCCGCCGCCCGGGGCGCGGTGGATCGGTATGTCAGGGTGTCGAAGAACTCCAGGTGATTTCCGGCGGGGATGTGTCGGTACTGCTCCCCATCGGGCCGGAGTCCGCGTCCGGGGTCGACAGTATCACCGAGTATGTGGTGTCGCCCTCCCGTGCCTCAAGCAGGGTGACCGCGGGGTCAGGGACAAAGCCCGGCTCCCGCTCCATGATCTTCTCACGGATGGCATTTTGCCGCAGCGCCATGGCGGTAGTGAATTCCGGATCGCTGGTCGCGTCGGGGTCAGTGCTTCCGTAGGTGAAGACGAGGGGGCAGCCCTGCCTCTGTATCGTGTCGATGACGTCGCCGTAGGTCCCCCAAACGCCCACGCCGCAGGCCGGGAAGAACAGCTCCGCGTCCGCCGCCGTCACCTGGGAGAAGGTCTCCCCATCGTCCCAGGTGCAGTAGATCCCGCCGTCGTCGGGGTCCACGTAGGCGGCAAACAGGTACTCCCCTGTGACGGGCTCCGTGGGGAGGGGAACCAAGTCGTCCTCTGTCCACGGGGAGGTGGCAAAGACTGTCCCGGTGCCGAGGACCAACAGGCAGGCCAGGACCAGGGTCAATACCGTCGTCCTTCGGATTTTCATAATTGCCCTGATCCTCTCCTCGGTGGCGTTTTTGCTGAAATGGCTGACCAGGGGGATGCGGTGGCTCCGGTTCTCCTCCATGCGGATCAGCGTCCGGGCGTAGATGGCCCGGGTCTCCACACCGAACTCCCGGACCACCGCCTCGTCGCAGGAGAGCTCCAGGTCCCGGTTGGCCAGGACATACATCACCCACACCAGGGGGTTCCACCAGTGGAGGCACAGCGCCGCCGCCAGGACCAGCTTCGCCGCCCCGTCCAGCCGCCGGACGTGGACGTACTCGTGGGTCAGCACATAGGACATGGCCTCCTCGTCGGACCAGTCGGCGGACTTGGGCACCAGGATCACCGGGCGGAGCAGGCCGTAGGTGAGGGGCGTGGAGATCCGGTCGCACTGGCGGATGGCCAGGGGCCGCCGCAGCCGGTGGCTGTTCAGCCACCGCGCCGCGAAGGGGGCCTCCACCGGTAGGGAGGCGCGAAACTCACGGCGGCACCGCCAGTAGATCACGGTCAGGGTCAGAGCCAGAAGGACCGTCCCGGCGGCCCAGACCAGGGCCCAGGGGGAGAGGGCGGGGGAGGCGGAGGCCGCCTCCGCCCCGGCGGCGGCTTGGCCCGCCGGAACCAGGGGCAGAAGCTGAAGGCCGGGAGCTGCCTGAGAGGGCGCATCCACCGCCTGTGCCCCCAGCAGGGTGTACACGCTGAGGGGGGAGGGCAGGGAGAAGGGGAGCAGCAGCCGGGCCAGGGCCACGCCCCAGAGGACCAGGAAGGTGCGTTTTGGAAGCCGCTCCAGGGCCAGGGCCCGGATGACGGTGATGGCCAGGATCATGATTGCCCCGGCGGCGTTCATCTGCAATAAGCTCATATCGAACACCTCACTCCAGTTCCCCGACGATCCGCTTCAGCGCCTCGATCTGCTCCTGGGACAGGTGCTTCCTGCCCAGCAGCGCCGCGAACAGCTTGTCGGCGGAGCCGTCGTAAATTCTGTTGATCAGCTCGTTGGTCTCCGCCTCCTGGACGGCCTCCTTGCCGATCAGCGCGTGGCAGAGAAAGCCGGGGTCGGTGCGCTCTATGGCCCCCTTCTTGATGCACCGCTTGATGAGGGTGTAGGTGGTGTTTACGTTCCACCCCACCTCCTCGGCCAGCACCTGGGCGATGTGGCGGGCGGGCGCGTCCCCCTCCCGCCAGAGCACGCCCATGACCTTCAGTTCCGAGTCGAAGAGCTTTACGTCCATGGACAAATCCTCCTTGATAAGACGGGAGTAGTAACTATAGCATCATACGACCACAGTCGTAAGTGGTTGTCAATACGACTGGAGTCTTATTATAAAGGAATGGAAAAAGCGGAGGCCCTGGGTGGGACCTCCGCTGTGATTTAAAATACCATCTGCATAAGCAGCATATAGCACACCGTGCCGCCGGCGATGGACAGGAGCATCTGCCGCTTCCACAGGTGCAGCGCCACGGTGAGGGCGATGGCGATGAGCTCCGGCAGGCCATGGCCCCCGGCCGTCAGGTCCACGTTCCGCAGACAGTAGACCACCAGCATGCCGAAGATGGCCGCCGGCAGGGCCCTGCCCAGGTACTGGACATACGGGGGGGTGGGGCGCTTCTCAGAGAAGATCAGGAAGGGCAGGAAC
>NBJMC04201__coassemble_468_pt1 | contig 32694 bp, 26 predicted proteins | sample NBJMC04201__metabat2_low_PE_006 | metagenome-assembled genome bin NBJMC04201 | reverse complement strand
CGCGGCTTGGTCCCGGCAGTCACTGGATCTCCAGCCGGCGGCTGGTGGGGACCGTTTGACTTTTCTTGGGCATGGTCAGGGTCAGCACGCCGTTGTCATAGGCGGCCGTGATCCCCTCCGCCCGAACGGAAGAGATATCAAAGCTCCGGGAGAAGGAGCCGTAAGACCGCTCGCAGCGGATGTAGTTGCCCTTGTTGTCCTTCTCCTCTCTGCTGGCGTTGCGCTGGGCGCTGATGGAGAGGTAGTCGCCGTCGATGTCGATGTGAATATCCTCCTTCTTCACGCCGGGCAGGTCGGCCTCCAGCACGTAGGCGTCGCCGGTATCCTTTATGTCGGTCTTGAAGCCGCCCAGCTCATTGCCGCTGAAGAACCGGCGCTCCAGGTCCTCCAGGTCACGGAAGGGGCGGTAAAAGTCCATACGGTCTCTGCGGGTGAAAGGCATCAGTTCAAACATGATCAAAACCTCCAATGATGTATCAAATTAAAATAAGATGTATTCCGGCGGGAGCTTTCCTCCCCCGGCCCGAAGCATTTCCGGGGCCCTTCGGGACCGGCCCCCCGTTCTATTTCTGCCGCATCGGCCTCGCTTCCTCTTCTCTTTCTTTTTATGGCTCTATCTTATCCCCGGTTTGTGAACAAATATAGCAAAAATTGTGACCGGACTGTGAATTTTAGCACTCATGCATCGAGAGTGCTAATCCTACCTATTCGCATCGCTCACCCCGGCGAAAGGTCTTAAAGGCGCTGTGTCTTCCTCGCGGCAGCTGTCGTAGATTTTCTTGGTATGGATACAAACGGCCTCGCAGTTGTCTCTGCCTGCGGCGGAGACAGGGCCGGGCACAATACGTTCAGGCATACTGGACCTCCTAGTAAGTATAGCGATGGAAGGCGTCGGCCTTCATTCCAGTGTATGCGCCCCGGCGGAGGGTGTGAAAGCCCAGGAGGCGCAAGGGCACGGCAGCAATGGGCGGAGCCAGGGAGATCGGTTCCCTCCGGCAATGCCTTCACGGCGTGAAATTCGGTCTATACAAATTTTGGTTTGGCGGGTATAATAGGAAAAAAGAAATGAAGATGAGGAGGAGGGGGCCTATGGCATCCTTCGGCTTTATCACCGACAAGCTGGAGATCAAGTTTCTGATCCTGTACATCGCCTCCCGCCTGGTGGGACCGGTGCCCTTCGAGACGCTGCAGGACCTGAGCATGTGCGACGGCGGCGTGGACTACTTCGACTTCGCCGAGTGCCTGGCGGACCTGGTGCGGACGGAGCATCTAACAAAAAGCGAGGAGGGCCTCTACGCCGCCACGGACAAGGGGCGCCGCAACAGCGCCATCTGCGAGAGCAGCCTGCCCTACTCCGTGCGGATGCAGGTGGACCAGAACATCGTGGGCTACAACGAGCAGATCAAGCGGGCGGCCCTGGTGGGGGCCCGGGTGGACAAGAGGCCGGAGGGCGGGTGCACCGTCACGCTCTCTCTCAGCGACGAGCTGGACGACCTGATGGAGCTGAAGCTCCTGGTGACCCGGGAGGACATGGCAAAGGAGATGCAGAAGACCTTCCAGGCCCACGCCGAGGAAATCTACACCAAGATCCTGGCTGTCCTCTACGGCGGCGGAGCCTGAACGCCACGAATTTCCGCCGCCCGGGAAAATTCTGGTTGTAATATCCGGGAAACAGTGGTAGAATAAAAAAGATGGTTACCCCCACATTGACCGTATTGCAAGGAGTGACAAGAACATGGGCGAGAACAAAGACTACATGACCCATCCCGACGAGATGGGCTGCATCCATATCTCTGAGGACGTACTGGCCTCCATTGCCGCCGGCGCCGCCGCCGAGGTGGAGGGCATCAGCGGCCTGATGAACCTGGCCACCAAGAAGACCGCCGCCCGGGGCGTGCGGCTGAGCTTGGTGGACAACGCCGCCGTCATCGACCTATACGTCATGGTCCGCTATGGCTACCCCATCCCCGAGGTGGCCGAGAAGATTCAGAACGCCGTGTCCTCCGCCGTGGAGGCCATGACCGGCTTCCAGGTGAAGGCTGTCAACGTCCACGTGGGCGGCGTCAGCTTTCAGTAATCCCCACCGCCCCGCCGCCAGAGAGAGAGGCTTTTCACGATGATCAGAAACGTTGCCCGGGAGATTGCCATGCATCTCTCCTACGAGCTCAGCTTTACCGACTTGTCCGCCGGGGAGCTGCTGGACCAGCGGCTCAGCGCCGACCATTTTGAATCCCTGGCTCCGGAGTACGAGGTATACGGAAAGCTCCCCGGCCCCAGCCAGCGGGCGTACATCCGCCGGGTGGTCCAGGGGATCGCGGACCACGGCTACGAGCTGGACCAGTACATCGAGCGCTACGCCGTGGGCTGGAAGTTTGCCCGCATCCCCCTGGTGGCCTCCGCCATCATGCGCCTGGCCATGTACGAGATCCTGTACATGCCGGACATCCCCAACGGCGCCTCCATCAACGAGGCGGTGGAACTGACGAGGAAGTACGAGACCGAGGATGTGGCGCGCTTCGTCAACGGCATCCTTGGCTCCTTCGTCCGGGCCGAGGCCGGAGAGGAGCCGCCCGCCCGGGAGGCCGCTGCCGCCGAGGACACGGAGGAGGCGCCGGCCCAGGCGGAATAAACGCGAGCGTCAAAAAGAGCGCACGAGGATGTGCGCTCTTTTTCCTTACCGCGCGCCGCCAGAAGGAGAGGAAAAATGGAACAGCATGTCTACCAGGTGTCCGAGGTGAACCTGCTCATCAAGGGCGTTCTGGACAGCGTCCCCCAGCTGGGGAACATCTACGTCCGGGGGGAGATCTCCAACTACAAGCTCTACCCCTCCGGCCACCACTATTTTACGCTGAAGGACCCGGAGGGGGCCATCCGCTGCGTCATGTTCCGGGGACAGGCCCTGCGCCTGCGGTTCCGCCCGGAGAACGGCATGAAGGTCATCGCCCTTGGGCGGATCTCCGTATACCCCCGGGACGGGGCCTACCAGCTCTACTGCGACGCCCTGAGCCCCGACGGGGTGGGTGACCTCCATCTGGCCTTCGAGCAGCTCAAGGACAAGCTCTGGCGGGAGGGCCTCTTCGACGAGGGGCACAAGAAGCCCCTGCCCCGGTACCCGGAGACCATCGCCGTCATCACCTCCCCCGCCGGGGCGGCGGTCCACGACATGATCCGGATTCTGCGCCGGCGGTGGCCCGCCGCCAAGGTGAAGCTGCTGCCCGTCCGGGTCCAGGGGACGGAGGCCCCGGCGGAGATCGTCGGCGCCATCCGCTACGCCTGCCGCCACCATGTGGCGGACCTGATCATCACCGGCCGGGGCGGCGGGTCCATTGAGGACCTGTGGGCCTTCAACGATGAACGGGTGGCCCGGGCCATCTACGACGCGGACATCCCCATCATCTCCGCCGTGGGCCACGAGCCGGATGTGACCATCGCGGACTTCGTGGCCGACGCCCGGGCCGCCACCCCCTCCCACGCCGCGGAGATGGCGGCGCCGGACCAGGCGGAGCTGCTCCAGCGGCTGGGAAGCCTCCAGTCCCGGCTGGCTCAGGCGGAGGGCAGGCGCTTGTCCCTCCTCCGGGAGCGGCTGGAGGCCCTGGCGGCCAAACGGGTGCTCCGGGACCCCATGGTCCCTATTCAGGACAAGGCCCTGCGGCTGGACCGGGCCCAGCGGGACCTGCTCCACGCCGCACAGCAACGCTTGACAGTCCCCCGGCAGCGGCTGGGGGAGCTGGCCGCCGGGCTGGACGCCATGAGCCCCCTGAAGGTCCTGGGCCGCGGCTTCGCCATGGTCACCGACGGGGAGGGCCGGGTCCTGCGCCGGGCTCTGGACGTACCGGTGGGCGCACAGGTCACCGCCGCGCTGGCGGAGGGCAGGCTCCTGTGCCGGGTGGAGGACCGGGAGGCGCTGGCCGGATCAGATCACACCACAGAGGACCCCGCCGCTGTCGGCGGGGAAAGATAAGGAGGGCGCTATGCCTGCAAAAAAGACAAAGACCTTTGAGGAAAACCTGGGGCGGCTGGAGGAGATCGTCGCCCTGCTGGAGCGGGGGGACGCGCCCCTCCAGGAGTCCCTGGCCCTGTTCGAGGAGGGGACCAAGCTGGTGAAGGACTGCTCCGCCACCCTGGAGAAGGCCCAGCAGCAGGTGGTCAAGCTCCAGAAGGGTCCCGACGGGGAGCCGGTGGAGACTCCCTTCGCGGTGGAGGAGTGACCATGTGCGCCTTTCAGCTTCGATATGACTCCTACCGGGCGGCGGTGGATGACCATTTGGGAGGGCTCTTTGCCGACGCCAAGGACAAGCCCTACCGCAGGCTTCAAGAGGCCATGCGCTACAGCCTGCTCGCCGGGGGCAAGCGTGTCCGGCCGGTGATGACCCTGGCTTTCTGTGATATGCTGGGTGGCCAGTGGCGGGAGGCCCTGCCCTTCGCCTGCGCCCTGGAGCTGGTCCACACCTACTCCCTGATCCACGACGACCTGCCGTGCATGGACGACGATGATCTGCGCCGGGGCCGTCCCACCTGCCACAAGGTCTACGGCGAGACCATGGCCGTGCTGGCGGGGGACGCCCTCCAGGGGGAGGCCTTCGGCCTCATTGCCGCCGCGCCGGCCATGACCGCCCAGCAGCGGATCGACGCGGTGGCCGTGCTCTCCGCCGCCTGCGGCGGCGGCGGCATGGTGGCGGGCCAGGTGCTGGACGTGGACCATCTGGCCCAGGGCGAGACCGACCTCCGCCTGCTCCACCGCCTGAAAACCGGAGCCATGCTCCAGGCGGCGGCGGAGCTGGGCTGTGTGGCCGCCAGGGCGGACGACGGCCTGCGGCAGCGGGCCCGGGACTACGGCTGCCACATCGGCCTGGCCTTCCAGGTCCGGGACGACGTGCTGGACGTGGTGGCGGACCAGGGGGAGCTGGGCAAGCCCATTGGCTCGGACCGGGCGGAGGGCAAGCGAACCTTTGTGGATCTGCTGGGGCTGGAGGCCTGCCAAGCCCTGGTGGCGGAGGAGACCGCCAAGGCCAAGGCGGCGCTGGCGGATCTTCCGGACAGCGGCTTTCTGCTGAATTTGGCGGACCACCTGGCGGAGAGGAGGAAGTGACCGTGCGTTTCGGGATGCTCACCACCAACCCCATCATCGATTGCGCCCTGCTGGCCTGGTTCCTGGCCCAGCTCATCAAGGTGCTGCTGGAGCTGATCCTGCTGCGGCGGTTCGAGCCCAAGCGGTTCGTCTCCAGCGGCGGTATGCCCAGCAGCCACTCGGCCATGGTGGTGGCCTGCGCCACCGCCATCGGAAAGCTCTACGGAATCGACGGTCCCTTCTTCGCGCTGGCGGCGGTGGTATCCGCCGTGGTGATGTACGACGCCTGCAACGTCCGCCGCAGCGCCGGGGACACCGCCCGGCTGGTCAACCAGATCCTGAAGCATGTGGAGCGGCTGACGGCGGAGGACTTCGCGGAGGATCTGAAGGAGGTCATGGGCCACACTCCCCTCCAGGTCCTCATGGGGGCCATCCTGGGCCTGGGCGTGGGCCTGCTGGTCTGAGAAGCTGTCCGGGGTTGACAAATCCCGCCGGATATGGTAAAAATAACATACTCATGAGGGAGTAGTGGCGCGGGGGTCCTCCTCCGCGCGGCAAGTCAACATGCTGGCCCGGTCAGGGTCTGGCTTGCCTTAATCAGCGAGACTCATGTATGGCGCGAAGCCGTGCATGGGCAGTTTTTGGTCAGGCGCGGCGCGCCTGGCCTTTCTTTTTCGCCTGGGAACCGGAAAGGAGGGGCCTCCCCTCTCCCCCGCCGCGGGCATGGGCGGCGGGGAGCGGAAACAGGCTGTACAAATCAAACAACAGGAGAAAAGAAAATGGGAATCACAGAGCTGTTCCTGGTGGGCGTGGGCCTGAGCATGGACGCCTTCGCCGTGGCCATCTGCCGCGGCCTGAGCATGAAAAAGCTGGAGTGGAAGCAGGCCCTGCTGGTGGCGGTGTTCTTCGGGGGGTTTCAGGCGCTGATGCCCACCATCGGGTGGGTCCTGGGCAAGCAGTTTGAACAGTACATCGTCAGTGTGGACCACTGGATCGCCTTCATCCTTCTGGCCTATATCGGCGGGAAGATGATCTGGGACGCCTTCCACGAGGAGGAGGCCCGGCCGGCGGACTTCCGGGTGGGGGAGCTGCTGATCATGGCGGTGGCCACCAGCATCGACGCCCTGGCGGTGGGTATCACCTTCGCCTTCCTCCAGGTGGACATCGGCCCCGCCGCCGCCCTCATCGGCTGCACCACCTTCATCATCTCTCTGGCCGGGGTGTGGATCGGCAACCGCTTCGGCAGCCGGTACCAGAGCAAGGCTACCTTCGCCGGCGGGCTGATCCTCTGCCTCATCGGGCTGAAGATCCTGCTGGAGCACCTGGGGCTGCTGCCGTAAGCTCACAGCGATACATATCGAAAGCCGCCGGACGGACCGTGTAAAAGGTCTGCCCGGCGGCTGTTTTTGATTGTTTTTCGTCAGATTCACAGCAGGATCTCCGCCACCATGGCGAAGGCCTCCCGGATAAAATATCCCACCGTCAAATCCCGGTACCGCTCCGGCATGTGGGCCGCCACGGGCACCGGGTCGGCGACCCCATAGCGGCGGAAGAGGTAGGCCCCCCGGCACAGGTGGTAGTCACTGGTGACAAAAGCGATGTTGTCCGTCGCCTCCACCCCGTGTTCCGCCAGCAGCTCCAGGGAGAAGCAGACGTTCTCCTCGGTGTTGGCGGCCCTGTCCTCCAGGAGGATGCGGTCCGCCGCCACCCCCTGGCCGGTGAGCCAGTCCGCCATGCACCGGGCCTCGGAGATGTCCTCCCCCGGCCCCTGACAGCCGGAGACCACGATGGGGATGTCCGGCCTGTCCTCCACATAGTCTAAGGCCGCCTCCAGTCTTGTCAGCAGGCTCAGGGATGGCTCTGTCCCATTGACGCCTGCCCCGAACACCACCACCGCCTCCACCGGCGTGGTCTCGTCGGTCCGGGCCCAGGAGATCAACCAGGCCTCCAGCCCGGCGAAGAGGGCCAGCCCCAGGGCGATCAGTACCAGCATGATCCGCTTGCACCACAGGGCCCACCGCCGGCCTCCGGCGCTCCAGCGGTCCAGCAGGGCCCAGACCGCGAAGGCCACACCGGCGCAGCACAGAAGAAAAGCGGCGAAGCGGGAGGCGGTGATACCGCCCCTCAGATTCGGGACCCCTCGCAGAAGGCACGTGGCCGCCAGCACCCAATAGGCCAGCTCTCTTATTCTCACAGCAGCCGTAAGACGCCGGCGCATCCTCTCGGGCAGGGCAAAGAACAGCAGAACTGCCCCAACCCAGCACAGGAAGGCCCCTTCGACAAAGAACGAAAAGAACGCAAGATATCTAACATTATTGATTACAATCAGAAGTCCAAACAGGAGGCACACCGCCGCCGGGATACCCAAGAGGATCGCTCTCTTTTTCTCGCGCTCCATAGCCGCTTCTCCTTTTACGTTCTGTTGGGGCCTCTCACTCCAGGCCCTCCGCCTCCTCGCTGAGCCGCTCCCATCGCTCCATCAGCTCCAGAAGCTCCTCGTCCATCTGCTCCTTCTCGGCGTAGAGGGCGCTGTACTTCTCGTAGTCGCAGGCGTTGGCCTCCAGCTCCGCCTCCTTGTCACGGATGGCCGCCTCCAGCTTGTCGATCTCCCGCTGGACGATGGTCAGCTGCTTCCGGGCGGCCTGCTGGACCCGGCCCCCCTTGGGGGCGGCGGGCTTCTCCGCCTTTTTCGCCGCCTTCTCCTCTTTCGGCTGAGCCTGCTGGAGCTGCCGCTGGCGCTCCTTGATCTCCCGGTACCGCTGGAAGGGCACGGGGTAGTCGGTGATGACCCCATTCTCCAGCTCCCAGACCCGGGTGGCGAAGCGGTTGATGAAGTAGCGGTCGTGGCTGACGAAGAGCAGGGCGCCCTCGTAGGCCTCCACCGCCTCCTCGATCCACTCCCGGCTGTCGATGTCCAGGTGGTTGGTGGGCTCGTCCAGGACCAGGAGGTTGATCTCCTCATCCATGAGCATACACAGCCGCAGGCGGCTCTGCTCCCCGCCGGAGAGGACGGAGACGGGCTTGAACACGTCCTCCCCCCGGAAGTTGAAGGCCGCCAGCCGGTCCCGGGCGGCCTGGGTGGTCATGCCCCGCTTGGCGTAGAGCATGGTGTCCACCAGGTTTCGCTCCGGGTTGTCGAAGCGGATGATCTGGGGCAGGTAGGCCACCCGGACGGTGGGGCCGAAGCGGAACCGCCCCTGGTCCGCCTGCTCCTCCCCCATGAGGATCTTCAGGAGGGTGGACTTGCCGGTGCCGTTGTCCCCGATGAGGGCGATGCGCTCGCCCCCCTCCACCAGGGCCTCCACGCCGTGAAACAGCGTTTTCTCCCCAAAGGACTTGCCCAGGTCGTGGATCTCCAGCACCTCGTCCCCGGCGAACTCCCGCTCGCCGAACCGGGCGGTGAGGGCCCGGGCCTTGGTGGGCTTCTCCGTCTGGCGGATGCGCTCGATGCGCCGCTCCATGGAGAAGGCCCGCTTGTGGAGCTTGTCGTTGCCCATGAAGGCCCACAGGTGGAGCTTGTCCGCCGCCTCCTGGAGCTGGCGGATCTTGGCCTGCTCCTTCTCGTACTGGCGGAGCTTCTCCTGGTAGCGCCGCTCCTTCTCGATGGCGTAGAAGGTGTAGTTGCCGGAGTAAAACTCCGCCTTGCCGTCGCAGATCTCGATGACCCGGCTGATGGTCCGGTCCAGGAAGTAGCGGTCGTGGCTGATGGCCACCACCGTGCCCTTGAAGCGGCGGACATAGTCCTCCAGCCACTCCACGGCGTGGAGGTCCAGGTGGTTGGTGGGCTCGTCCAGGAGGAGAATGTCCGTGTCCTCCAGGATGAGGCGGCCCAAGTTCACCCGGGTCTTCTCCCCGCCGGAGAGGCTGTCGAAGAGCTGCTCCCGCATGGCCTGGGAGATGCCCAGGCCGTTGGCCACCTTGCCCACGGCGGTGGCGGTGTCGTAGCCGCCGATGCCCTCGAACTTGGCGGAGAGCTCCCCGTAGCGGCGGAGGGTGGCCTCGCTGCTGTCCCCGGCGGCCATGGCGGCGGCCAGGGTCTCCATCTCCGCGGCCAGCTTCTGGTGGCGGGAGAAGGCGGTGTTCAGCACGTCATCCACCGTGTAGCCCACAGGGAACACGGGGATCTGGGAGATGAGCCCCAGGCGGCGGCCCCGGGGGATGACCACCTCCCCCTCGTCGGGTTCCAGCTCCCCGGTGAGGATGCGGAAGAGGGTGGACTTGCCGGCGCCGTTGCGGCCCAGCAGCCCCACCCGCTCCCCGGTCTCCACCTGGAAGGTAATGCCGTCCAGTATGTTGTTTCCGATCTCAAAGGATTTTTTGATTCCGTTGACGCTGATGTCTATCATGGTTCTTTCTCTGGTTTCTATCGTGATGGCGCGGAGAGGACGGCTGTTGGGCGGCGTCCCCTCCGCGGCTGATTACTTCTTTCTGGAATAGGGTGTGTCCTCCAGAGGGAGGGTGTACCGCCGCTTGCCGTCGAAGCGGTAGTAGGCGTCGGCAATAGCGGGGGCGGTGGGGATGGAGGTGATCTCCCCGATGCCGATGGCGCCGCAGGCCACATCCAGCCCCGGCTTCTCCACCACGATGGCCTTGACCTCCGGGACCTGGTCCGCCCGCAGCAGGCCCAGGGTGCCGAACTTGGCGGTGGGCCGGCAGTCCACCACCGGGTACTGCTCCGTCAGGGCGAAGCCCATGGACATGACCACGCCGCCCTCGATCTGGCCCTCGCAGGAGATGGGATTCACCGCCTTGCCCACGTCGTGGGCCGCCACGATGCGCTGGATCTTCCCGTCCTCCCCCAGCACGCAGATCTGGGTGGCGTAGCCGTAAGCCACGTGGCTGACGGGGTTGGGCACGTCGGCCCCCAGAGGGTCAGTCTTGGCCAGATACTCGCCCCGGTATTCCGTGCCCTCCAGCGCCTCCAGGGTCCTCCCCTCCAGGGCCTTCTTCAGGTCCTGGCAGGCCCGGCGGCAGGCTTCGCCGGTGATAAGGGTCTGCCGGGAGCCGGAGGTGGTGCCGGAGTCCGGCGCGTCGTAGGTGGTGCTGTGCTCATAGACCACCGCCTCCCGGGGCAGGGAGAGCTGGTCGCAGCAGATCTGCACCAGCACCGTACCCAGCCCCTGGCCGATGCAGGAGGCCCCGGCGTGGATGTGGACCTTCCCATCCTGGATCAGCAGACGGCAGCGGCCCCAGTCCGGCAGCCCCACGCCCACGCCCGCGTTCTTCATGGCACAGCCGATCCCCACGTATTTGGCCGCGTCGTAGTAGGGCTTCACCGCCTCCAGGGTCTCCACCAGCCCGGTCTCAGGCCCCACGATCTGGCCGTTGGGCAGCACCTCCCCGGGGCGGATGGCGTTGCGGTAGCGGATCTCCCAGGGGGTGATGCCCACCAGGTCCGCCATCTCGTTGAGGAGGGTCTCCACGCAGAAGCAGGTCTGGGTGACGCCGAAGCCACGGAAGGCCCCGGCGGGGGGGTTGTTGGTGTAGTAGGCGTAGCCGTCGATCTGGAAATTCTCGTAGTGGTAGGGGCCCGAGGCGTGGGTGCAGGCCCGCTCCAGGACGGGCCCGCCCAGAGAGGCGTAGGCCCCGGTGTCGGCGATGACGTTGGCGGCCACCCCCTGGATGATGCCGTTCTCGTCACAGCCCATGGCAAACTCCATCTCCATGGGGTGGCGCTTTGGGTGGATGAGGAGGCTCTCGCTCCGGGAGAGCTTCACCTTCACCGGCCGCTTGGTGAGGTAGGCCACCAGGGCGGCGTGGTGCTGGACGGTGACGTCCTCCTTGCCGCCGAAGCCCCCTCCCACCAGCAGGTTCTTCACCTTCACCTTCTCCACCGGCAGGCCCAGCATGGGGGCCGTCTCGTGCTGGGTATCATAGGCCCCCTGGTCCGTGGACCAGATGGTCACGCCGTCCCCGTCGGGGAAAGCCACGGCGCACTCCGGCTCCAGGAAGGCGTGCTCGGTGTAGGGGGTGGAGAAGCGGCGGGTGAGAACGTGCTTGCTCCGGGCGATGGCCAGGGCGGCGTTGCCCCGCTGGATGTGCTTGTGGGCCAGGAGATTGCCGCCGCGGTGGACCAGGGGAGCGTCAAAGGCCATGGCCTCCTCCGGGGAGCGGACAGGGGTGAGGATCTCGTACTCCACCTTCACCATCCGCTTGGCCTTCTCCAGGATCTCCTGGGTCTCGGCGGCCACGATGCAGATGGCGTCCCCCAAATAGTGGGTCATGGAGCCCACGGCAATCATGGTGTCCCAATCCTTGACAATATGGCCCACCTTGTTCTCCCCCGGGATATCCTCGGCGGTGTATACCCCGATGACCCCCGGCATGGCCAGGGCCTCCTCGGCGTGGATGGCCTTGACGATGGCCCGGGGGTGGGCGCTGCGGACGGCGGAGGCGTAGATCATCCCCTCCAGGTATACGTCGTCCGGGTAGAGGCCGAAGCCCTGGACCTTCTCCGCCACGTCCAGGCGGTGGACATGAGCCCCCACCTTCCACTCCCGATCCTCACGGGGGACCCGGCCTTCCCGCAGATATTGAGCCGCCAGCTGCACACCCCGGACGATCTTCACATACCCGGTGCAGCGGCAGATGTTGCCCCGGAGGGCGGTGCGGATCTCCGCCTCGGTGGGGTCAGGGTTCCGGTCCAGCAGGCCCTTGGCGGCCATGACCATCCCCGGGATGCAGAAGCCGCACTGCACCGCTCCCGCCTCGCCGAAGGCGTAGGTGTAGGCCTCCTTCTCAAACTCGCTGAGGCCCTCCACCGTCAGTACGGTCTTGCCGTCCATCTTGTCGGTGGTGAAGACGCAGGCCTTGGTGGCCTTCCCATCCACCAGGACGGTACAGGTGCCGCAGGCCCCCTCGCTGCACCCGTCCTTCACAGAGGTCAGGCGCAGCTCGTCCCGGAGGTAGCGCAAAAGCTTCTGGTTCTTGTCCGTGGTGACGGTCTTTCCGTTGACGGTGAATGTAGCCATGGCCCTTCTCCTTTTCTCCGGCGCCGCGGCGCCGGCCATTCCTAGTCACATTCTACCAAACAATTTGTTAGAGTTCAATACAATTTTTCAGGAACCGCACAGAGGAACAGCAACCGGGCGTCCGGCACTGGCCGGACGCCCGGAAAAGGCGTATCTCCGATTTTAGGGCTCGGTTGGCTCGTCGGGGATGGTCGGCTCTACCGGCTCCACAGGCTCGCCGGAATTTTCATCTGTCCCGCCGCTGTCCTCGCCACCGTCGCCGCTGTCAGGCTCACCGGGCTCAGAGGGCGTGTCGGTCTCCTGGTCCTCGTCGTCGCCCCAGGGCCACCAGTCGGGCCACTCATAGCCGGGATCGCCGGGGACCAGCTCCTCGTCCGGGGGCAGGACCACGGTGTCCTCGTCGTGGACGGCGCAGGTGCCCACATACTTCTCCCAGTAGGACAGATGCCGCTCGCTGTCTCCCGCCAGGATGGGCGTACCGATGGTCGTTCCATCCTCGTTGGTGACAACGGTGTTGGGGTACTCCAGGAACTCCCGCCCCTGGATCATGATTCGGGTCTCACAGGTCTCCTCCGGGCAGAACTCGGTGGCCAGGTGGGTCTCGCCGGTGGTGGGATCGGTGCAGACCTTGACCTCCACATGGCAGGTGCACTCCCCGGTGGGCACAGCATCAGACTGGACCTCCAGATTGACCGTCCGCCCGGCCTGGGAGCAGAGGCCGCAGGGCGGCAGGCCGCAGTCGGCGCAGACCGTGACGGAAGAGATGCCGTCAGGCCGCTCGGGGAAGGTCTTGTTCTCCAGGTTCGCGTGGACCTGCTCCATGACCTTCCGCCAGATCCCAATGGCGGGATTGCCGCCCGGGATGGTCTCGTCCCGCTCCACATAGCCGGTCCACACGGCGGCGGAGTAGTAGGGGGTGTAGCCCACGAAGTACCGCTCAAACATATTATTGGTGGTACCGGTCTTGCCGGCGATGGTCATGCCGGAAAAGTTGGCGCCGGTACCGGTGCCGCTGGTGACAACGCTCCTGAGGATCTGGTTGATGAGGTAGGCGGTGGTCTCCTTCATGGCCACTTTGGAATTGCTGGAGTTATCCACCATCACAGTCTCGTTGTCGTTCTCACGGATCTCAATGATGGTCCGGGGCTCGGTGTAAATGCCGCCGTTGGCGAAGGCCGCGAAAGCCGCCGCCATCTCCTCGGTGGTGACGCCGTAGGTCAGTCCACCCATGGCCAGGGGAGAGATGGCGTTGTCCGCGGCATCCAGGTCGAAGCCCAGGTTGTTCTCCATGAAGTAGAAGGAGTTCTCCGTCCCCAGCAGCTCCAGGGTGCGGACAGTGATGGTGTTCTTCGACTGCTGCAAGCCCCGATACACTGTGGTCATGCCGTCGTAGCGGTTGGGGGAGTTGGTGGGGAAACCACCGGTGCCGTAGTCGTTGATACGGACAGGGTAGTCGTCAAAGACGTTGGCGGGGGTGATGACGTTGCTGTCGATGGCCGGCGCATAGACGGACACCGGCTTGATGGCGCTGCCGCAGGGCTGGCGGGTCCGAGCCAGGTTCTGGGTCCGGCTGCCCTCCTTCTCCCCCACGCCGCCGGCCATGGCCACCACGTCCCCGGTGTAGGGGTCGATGACCGTGATGGCGCTGCCCAGAGGCTGGCCCGAGGCCGAGGGGTTGTCGAAGTTGCTGGGATCTCTATAGACGCTGTCCACGATCTCCTGGATGTCAGGGTCCAGGGTGGTGTAGATGTGGTAGCCGCCGGAATACAGCAGGCTGTTGGCGGTGGAGGCGTCGCAGCCCCGGGCCTCCTGGATCAGCTCGATGGCGTCCTCGATCACCGCGTCGGTGAACCAGGTGGTGTAGACGCTGTCGCTGCCGCCGCTCTCCGCGGCGGCGTCCTCCTCGCCGTGGAGGGCCTTGTACTCCTCGCTGTCAGTGAAGAGCAGGGTCTCCGCCTTGGCGGTGTCGCACTCCTCCTGGGAGATATGGCCCAGCTCCAGCATCCGGTCCAGGATCAGCTCCTGCCGCTCCTTGTTCAGCTCCCGGGTGGTCCGGTAGACATGCTCCCCATCCCGCTCCACATAGTAGGTGTGGTCGTAGAAGGGGTCGTAGAGGGAGGGGTTGTTGATGATGGCCACCAGGCTGGCGCTCTCCGCCAGGCTCAGCTCGCTGACGTCCTTGCCGAAGTAGCCCTCGGCGGCGGTGGCGATGCCGTCGAACTGGAAACCGAAGGAGATGCGGTTGAAGTAGAGGGTGATGATCTCCTCCTTGGTGTGGCTCTTCTCAAACTCCAGGGCCCGGAAGATCTCCCGGACCTTCCGCTGGACGGTGACGTCCTTGTCGTCGGTGATGGTCCGCAGAAGCTGCTGAGTGATGGTGGACCCGCCCCGGGTGTTCCCGCCCGTGAGGGTCTGGATCATGGCCGAGGCGGTGCTGTACCAGTCCACGCCGCTGTGCTCCCAGAACCGGTGGTCCTCGATGTCCACCAGGGCCTGGACCAGGTGGTCCGGCAGATCGCTGTACTCGATGATCCGCCGGTTGCCGTCTCTGGAGTAGAGGGTTTCATATTCCACCCACTCCCCGGTGGCGTTGTCCTGGACATAGATGATGGAGGCCTCGGACATGGTCAGCTCCTCCACCGTCACTCCCACGTCGGGGACCACCGTGGTGTTGACGTACTGCATGAAGATCTGGAAAAACAGATAGAACGTCAGCACGCCGATGACGCACAGGGTGAAGAGGGTGAGAAAAATCTTGCCGATGATCCGGCCCACGCTGCGCTTCTTCTTTTTATTCTTCGGGCTTCCCGCGCCGGGAGCCTGGCCGCGGCTGTTATTGCGGGCGTTATCCATCTTCGGATATACCTCCTTTTTCTGCTTGATATGGCCTCGCCCACAGATGGGGCGACGGATCGTTCCCACTGAAAATTCCGGCGAAGAAGCCGACGCTTCCGCCGCCGGGCCGCCGGTCAAACGGCAGCCGACATAAACTCAGGTTATAGTATAACACAGCCTGTCAACTTTTCAAAGATGAAAAAAATCATATAAAAATTTCGAATTTCTTTCACAAATCGGATTTTCGCAAAATTCACAGGAGGAATGTTCGAAATTTAGCAAAATATCACAGTTGGACGCTCTTGCATTTTGCTTCAAAACCGGGTACACTATAAGCACCGGGGCGGTTGAGCCGCGCCCAGGCCCACTACACCTCACAAAGGAGGCGTTCCCTATGAGCGAGGAATACGGTCCCGATTTTATCACCATTGTGGACGAGGACGGCAACAACATCGAGCTGGAGCTCACCGATGAGCTGGAGCACAACGGCTGCCGGTACATGTCCTTCTTCCCCGCCGTGGAGGAGGGCGCCGACGAGGAGAGCGAGGACTACGGCCTGGTAATCCTGAAGGTCATCGAGGAGGACGGCGAGGAGCTGCTGTCCACCCTGGACAGCGACGAGGAGCTCAGCGAGGTCTACGACCTGTTCATGGAGCGCCTGTTCCAGGAGGAGGACGAGGACGGAGAGGCGTAAGGCCCTCACTTTCATTGACGAAGGGTCCTGAAAAATGGTTCCCTCCTCCCCTATCACTTTGAAACAGCCCTGCGGGGTTCGTGACGCGTCTTTTTTTAACCCACATTTTGTTATACGGGATGCTGGTTCAGTATCTGGTTTGCAGGCCTCCCGGCTGCCACCTGCGGTTGGAAGTTGGAAGCAGTAAAGGATACTGCAGGCGACCCACCTGCCTAGTATGTGCAGGTTATAACAGGGCGCGCACGGCCATTGCGGGACTGGTCCCCAAACGGCGAAATGCCGTTTGGGGATTTTTGTTCATATGCGGTCCAAGGCCCGGCGGAATCACCCGCCGGGCCTTGAGACTGTCGAAAAAGGCTAACGCCTTTTCCGCCAAAGGGGTCTCGCTCCGCTCTGCGCCTCGGTCGTCCGCCCATGACGGACGATTCGACGCTCGCTTCGCGCAAAGTGTTTTTCCGACGCCGCAGCGTAAGCAAACATGCCGGTGGCATGTTTGCAGCGCAGGCCGCAGCGGCTATGCCGCGAGGAGGGAACCTTGCGGTTGCAGCTTTTCTTCCGCCGCCTGCGGGCGGCGGAACTCTGCGAGGCTTTCTCGACACGCTGTAAGGCCCGGCGGGATCACCCGCCGGGCCTTATAACAGATTCGATCAGATTCAATTCCAACGGGCTGTCACCGTGGTACCCACGCCCACCTCGCTGCGCAGCTCCAGGCTGGCGCCCAGGTAGGCGGCGGCGTGCTTGACGATGGACAGGCCAAGGCCCGTACCCCCCACATCCTTGGAGTGGCTCTTATCCACCCGGTAGAACCGCTCGAACACCCGCTCCCGGCTGTCCGCCGGGATGCCGATGCCTGTGTCGGCCACGGAGAACCAGGGCTTCCCCTTCTCCATGCCGGTGGTGATGGTCACGGAGCCGCCGGGGCGGTTGTACTTCACCGCGTTGTCCGCCAGGTTGAAAACCATCTCGTCCACCACATGGCGGACACCGGTGACCACGGCCTTCTCCCCATCCAGCCGGAGCTGAACGCGCCCCTTCTCCGCCGCCGGGGCCAGCCGGTCCAGCACGTCCCGGGCCAGAACGTGGAGATCGATCTCCTCCCGGTCCATGGGCACCGCGCCCTCGTCCAGCTGGCTGAGGTGGATGATGTCCTCCACCAGGGTGATGAGCCGCTGGGCCTCCCGGTAGATGTCGCCGGCGAACTCCGGCACCGTCTCCTGGGGCACCATGCCGCTCTTCATCAGCTCCGCGAAACCGGAGATGGAGGTGAGCGGCGTCTTCAGCTCGTGGGAGACGTTGGCGCTGAACTCCCGGCGGAGGGCCTCCCGGTTCTCCCGCTCGGTGACGTCCAGAATGGCCAGCACCGCTCCCGCCATCCGGCCATCCGGCATCACGGGGTTGGCCAAAAGCTGATAGTACCGGCCCTCCCGCTCCAGAAGGGCCTCGCTGTGCCGCCCCGCCAGGGCCTCCTCCACCACATGGAGGAAGGGCTCCGCCCGGCTCAGATGGAACACGCTCTCCCCTGAATTGGCGATCTCCGCCCCCAGCAGCCGCAGGGCGCTGGAGTTGCAGGAGAGGAGATTGGTGTGGCTGTCCATGAGCAGGAAGCCCTCGCTCATGTTTTCCGTAATGGCGGTAAACTCGTTCTGCTGCCGCTTGAGCTCCGCGATCTGGGCGGAGATGGTCTCCTGCTGGCTGTGGAGCCGCCGCAGGAGGGGGGTGAGCTCCTCGTAGGTGTCACAGTTCTCCGGGTGCTCCAAATCCAGGGACAGGATGGGCCGGATCAGGTTTCGGGACAGCCGGTGGGCCAGAAAAACGGCCAAGGCCGCCATCACCAGCAGAATGGCCGCCATGGAGGGGATCAGGCTCAGCAGCAGGTCCGCCACGGAGCTCTGCTCACTGGCCAGGCGCAGCAGCGTCCCGTCCTCCAGCGCGACCGCCACATAAAGGGTCCTGGTGGCAAGTGTGGCGGACAGGCGGCTGGAGCGGCCGTGGCCGGTGGCCAGCGCCTCCTGGACCTCCTCCCTGGCCAGGTGGTTCTCCATAGCGTCCTCGTTGGCCTGGGAGTCATAGAGAACGGTTCCGTCGCTGCCGATCCAGGTCAGACGGTTGGCGGCGTCCAGGTCCTCCAGGTAGCGTATGCCGCCCAGGGCGACGCCCTGGGCGGCCAGCTCGGCCTCGGCCTCCAGCTCCCGGAAGACCCGCTCGGTAAAATGGCCTGTCAGCGCGGCGCAGAACAGGGCGGTACTCAGGATTACCACCGCGAGCCCCACCGACAGGATGGTCTGAGAAATCTTTTTGGTCATGAGGCCCCCCCGATCTTATAGCCGATGCCCCGGATGGTCTGGATGTAGCTCCCCGCCGTGCCCAGCTTCTGCCGAAGGGTCCGGATGTGTACGTCCACCGTCCGGCTGGCCCCGTCGAAGTCGTAGCCCCAGATGGTGTTGAGGAGCTGGTCCCGGGTAAACACGGCGTCCCGGTGCTCCAGCAGCAGGCACAGGAGCTGAAACTCCTTCAGCGTCAGCGCCACATTCTCGCCGTTCACCTGGACCAGGTGCCGCCCGGGGTCCACCATCAGCTCCCCCAGCTCGTACACCGGCGGAGGCGCGCTGCTCTCCCCGCCCCGGCGGAGGGCGGCCCGGACCCGGGCCATCAGCTCCATCATGCCGAAGGGCTTGGATACATAGTCGTCGGCTCCGGCGTCCAGGCCCACCACCTTGTCATACTCGCTGCCCTTGGCGGTGAGAAGGATCACCTGGATCCCCCGGGTGCGGCTGTCGGCCCGGAGCTTCTTGAGGATGGAGATGCCGTCCTCCTCGGGCAGCATGATGTCCAGCAGCACCACCTGGGGCAGCCGCCGCTCCATGGCCGCCCAAAACTCCGAGGGGCGGGGAAAGCCCTCCGCCTCCAGGCCGGCGCTGGTCAGGGAGTAGAGCACCAGCTTGCGGATGCTGTTGTCGTCTTCCACAAAATAGATCATAGGCTCGTCCGGCGGGGCCCCGGTGAGGCGCCCCACCTCCCCTTCCTGTGAGATAAGATCAGTTTTCGATCTTTCGGGTCCCGGTGATGGAGTAGATGACCCACTCGGCGATGTTTACGGCGTGGTCCCCGATGCGCTCCAGGTACTTCGCCACCATCAGCAGGTCCACGGCCTGTTCGGCGCTGCCGCCGGACTGGCGGATCATCTCCGTCAGCTCGTCCTTCACCGCGCAGAAATACTGGTCTACCACATCATCATATTGTATCACGCCCTGGGCCATATGCAAATCCTTTTTTACAAAGGAGTCCACGCTGTCGGTGACCATCTTCACCGCCGCGCGGGTCATCTCACTGATGTGGATCTGGCCGGGCAGAGAGGCGCCGCTGGTGTGGCGGGTGATCTCCGCGATGTCCGCGGCCTGGTCCCCGATGCGCTCCATATCGGAGATCATTTTCAGGGCGGAGGAGATGGTCCGCAGGTCCCGGGCCACCGGCTGCTGCTGGAGCAGCAGCTTCATGCACAGGCTCTCGATGTCCCGCTCCTTCTGATCGATGTCCTTTTCCCGGGCAATGGACTTCTCCGCCATGGACTGGTCCCCGTCCAGCAGGGCCTTGACGCTGGCGGAGATGGCCTCCTCGCACAGCGCCCCCATTTTGATCAGTTCCAGGTGCAGCTGCTCCAGCTGCTGGTCGAATTTGTTCCGCATCAGCCGAACCTCCCTGTAATGTAATCCTCGGTGCGCTTGTCATGGGGCATGGAGAACAGCTTCTCCGTGTCGCCGAACTCCACCAGCTCGCCAAGGAGGAAAAAGGCGGTCTTGTCGGAGATCCGGGCAGCCTGCTGCATGTTGTGGGTAACCATGACGATGGTGTACTTCTCCTTCAGCTCTGTGGCCAGGTCCTCGATCTTGGAGGTGGAGATGGGGTCCAGGGCGCTGGTAGCCTCATCCATGAGGAGGATGTCCGGCTCCACGGCCAGGGCCCGGGCGATGCACAGCCGCTGCTGCTGGCCGCCGGAGAGGCCCAGGGCGCTCTTTTTCAGCCGGTCCTTTACCTCGTCCCAGATCGCGGCGCCCTTGAGGGACTTCTCCACGATCTCGTCCAGCTTCACCTTGCTGCGGACACCGTGGGTCCGGGGACCGTAGGCCACATTGTCATAGATGGACATGGGAAAGGGGTTGGGCTTCTGGAAGACCATGCCGATCTGTTTGCGCAGCCAGGTCACATCCACGCTGGGGGCATAGATGTCCTGGCCCTGGTAGACCACCTCACCGGTGATCTTCACGTCCTCCACCAGGTCGTTCATCCGGTCCAGGGTTTTGAGGAATGTGGACTTGCCGCAGCCGGAGGGGCCGATGAGGGCGGTGATCTCGTGCTCCGGGATCTCGATATTCACATGGTGGAGGGCCTGGTGCGTCCCGTACCACAGGTTCAGGTCCTTTACGTCAATGATAGTGGGCATATTCCAATTCCCTCTCTTATTTCTTTAGTTTGCGGCCCGCCAGATTGGCGGCCAGGTTGATGACCAAGGTGATGATGATGAGGACCACAGCCACGGAGAAGGCCAGGTCGAAATCAGCCCGCACCTTGGCGTAGACATAGAGGGCCACGCTCAGGGTAGAACCGGAGGCGGAGAAAAAGCTCTCCAGCCCGTTCCGGAAAAAGTCCTGCATCTGCATGCTCATGCCCACGGTGTAGAGGAGAACGGCGCTCTCGCCCACGATCCGGCCGATGGCCAGGATGCAGCCGGTGACGATGCCGTCGATGGAGGAGGGCAGCACCACGGTGCGGATCATATGCCACTTGCCGCTGCCAAGGCCCAGGGACCCCTCCCGGTAGGACACCGGCACGGTCTTGAGGCTCTCCTGGGTGGTGCGGATGACGGTGGGCAGGGTCATGATCACCAGGGTAAAGGCGCCGGCGATAAGGGTCTTGCCCAGTGCCAGGGACTCGGCAAAGATCAGCACGCCCACCAGGGCGTAGATGATGGAGGGGATGCCGGCCAGGGTCTCGGTGGCAAACTCGATGGCGGCCACCAGCTTGCGGTTGGTGGCGTACTCCGTGAGGTAGATGGCGGAGCCCACCCCCAGGGGCAGTACCACGACGAGGGTGGCGATGATGACATAGAGGGTGTTCAGGATGGCGGGACCGATGCCCTGGACATCTCTGACCACGCTCTCCTCCGAGGTCAGGAACTCCCAGGTGAGGTTGGGCAGCCCCCGGTACAGGATATAGCCCAGCAGGAAAACGAGCAGGGCCACCACGATGGCTGCGGCGATATAGATGAGGGTGCGCATCCCCACATTGTAGATCCTGCGGCGGGCGGACAGGCCCTGGGCCGCGCCCCTCCGGCTCTTCTGAATCGCTTGATTGCTGCTCATTGCGCTCATCCCTCCTTATCCCGCTTGAGGAACACGTTGAGGATCACATTGATGCACATGATGAACAGGAACAGCACAAGGCCGATGGAGAACAGGGCCTGGCGCTGAAGGCCGCTGGAATAGGCCAGCTCCACCGCGATGCCGGTGGTGAGGAAGCGGACGCTGGAGAGAAGGTTGGGCATGTTGGCCACGTTGCCGGCCACCATCATGATGGCCATGGCCTCGCCGATGGCCCGGCCCACGCCCAGCACCACCGCCGCGGCGATGCCGCTCTTTGCCGCCGGGGCGGAGATGCGAAAATAGGTCTCGATATCGGTGGCCCCCAGGGCCAGGGACGCCTCCTCATACTCCCGGGGCACCGCGTTGAGGGCGGTCTCGGACACGGAGATGATGGAGGGCAGGATCATGACAGCCAGCACCACGATGGCGGCCAGCAGGCTCTCGCCGGCGGCGGTGTTGAAGGTCTCCCGGATAAAGGGGACCAGCACCATCAGGCCCACCAGGCCGTAGACGATGGAGGGGATGCCGGCCAGCAGGTCCACCACAGGGCGGACCACATTGGCCACCCTCCGGGGGGCCACCTTGGAGAGAAACACGGCCATGAGGAAGCCGATGGGCACACCGATGACAATGGCCCCGGCGGTACCGTAGACGGAGGTGAGGATCATGGGCAGGATGCCGAACTTGGGCTCCTCCGCCGTGGAGGCCCACTCCTCTCCAAAGAGGAAGTTTACCAGGCCGATCTCCCGGATGGCGGGGAGGCCGGAGATGATCAGGTAGATGGTGATGACCAGCACGAAGGCGATGGCGATGAAGCCGCAGATGAAGAAGATCATCTGCATCACCGACTCCAGCGGGCGCCGTCCTCCGGCCTTTCCCATCCGCCGGGCACTCTTCTGCTTGGGCACCGCAGAGGAGCTGTACAGAGATTGCTCGTTCATAGAATACCAACTTTCCCTTTCTTGGACGCCTCTGCTGAGAGGGAGCGCGAATCAGGCTTCGCGGTTCTTCCCAGCAGAGGCATGACATGCCAGACCAGAACAAGCCCCACATAAGGGCGGGGCTTGTTCTGGTTCATGGCGGTTGTGGAATTCAGCTTAGGCGTTGGGGGACACGCAGCCAGCGGCCTCGACCTCATCGGCGGCGTCGGCGCTCATGGCCCAATCCAGGAAGGCCTGGGCAGCCTCGGAGAGCTCGGTGCCCTCCACGGTGACCATGACGAAGGGGCGCTGGATCTCGTAAGTACCGTCAGCCACAGTGGCCTCGGAGGGAGCCACACCGTTGACCTGCACGGCCACCACGGTGTCGTCCACGGCGGACAGGGAGGCGTAGCCGATGGCGTTGGGGTTGCCGGCCACGGAGCCGATCACCTCGCCGGTGGACTCGTACTCGTTGGTGTACACGCAGGCATCCTCAACGCCCACAATCTCCTCGAAGGCGCCGCGGGTACCGGAGGCGGCATCACGGCCGATGACGGCGATGGGGGCGTCGGCGCCGCCCAGCTCGGACCAGTTGGTGATCTCGCCGGTGTAGATCTGGGCAATCTGCTCAATGGTCAGGTCGGTGACGGTGTTCTCAGGGTGGACCACGATGGCCACGCCGTCCAGAGCCACGATGTTCTCCACGGCGCCCTCAGCCTTCTCCTCGTCGGTCAGAGCGCGGGAGGACAGGCCGATGTCCACGGTGCCGGCCAGGACGTTGGTGATGCCGGAGCCGGAGCCGGTGCCGGAGTAGTTCACGGTCACGTCGGGCTGGATGTCACCGAAGGACTCCTGGAAAGCGGCCATCACGTCGGCCATAGAGGTGGAGCCGTCGGTGTTCACGGTGCCGCTGATGGCCGCAGTCTCGCCGCCGGTGGTGTCATCGGCGCTGCCGGTATCATTCTGAGTCGTGTTGTTGGTGGTATTGCCGGTGGTGTTGTTGGCGGCGTCGCCGGCGTTGTTGCCGCCGCCGGCACAGCCGGCCAGCAGGGCCGTCATCATCACGGCGGCCATCACGAGCGCAAGAAACTTTTTCATTTGAAATGTCCTTTCTGAGATGTTGTTGTTTTCTTGACCTTTGGAACGATACCAGCATAATAAGGGCCGGTAAAATCAGAAACAGCGGACGTGTTAAATATATGTAAAATGGGAGGAGATGTAAAATTTCCGGTTTTACAAAAGGTTCAGCCCTTAGTTTCCCGGGGGATATGCGCCGGCGGCCCCGCCGCCGACGCCGGCGTGATTTTGTGCCTTGCGTCCCGGAAAAAGATGGTGCATAATAGAGTAAAACTGTATCGGCGGAGGGAGACGCCTGCCGCCGGAGTGGGGGGAGCGGCCATGAACAAAAAGCGTGTGCGGCAGATGAACACCAGCCTTCTGCGGAAGCTGACAAGCCAACAGAACGCCCGCTATCTGGGGGAGCACCGGGAGGTGGTGGCGGAGCTGGTGGAGCGGCAGAACTATATCCAGCGCTTCGTCCCCCTCTATAACGGCAGCCGCCTGTCCTGCGCCGACGTGCTGGCCCTGTGCCGGGAGGATCTTTCGCGCCTCTCCCCCGCCCCGGAGGAGGGGTGGCTGGCCTTTACCTACGACTTCGCCAGAAAGACCATGTTCCCGGAGGAGGACTTTGAGCCCCGGCGGCGGCGCCACGGGGCGGGGGCGGTGTTTTTCCTGGTTCTGCTCCAGGTGCTGCTGGACGCGGAGCGGGAGCTGCTGCCGCCGGACCCCCTGTGGCAGCTGGAGACGCTGTCGGAAGAGGAGCTCTCCGACAGCCCCCACCGGGACAGCTACCGCGCCTTCCTGCGCTGCTTCCGCCGGGAGTACGTCTACGAGATGATGCGTCTGGGGCTGGAGGCCACCCCCTTCCGCACCCTGGAGCACATCGCCGGGGTCCACCACGTGGCCGTCAGCGTGGCCAGGGATCTGAAGCGGGCCGGAGTGCCCATGGACCTGGCCCTGGTCTCCGGCAGCGCGGCGGGCCACGACATCGGCAAGTTCGGCTGCCGCCCCGGGGAGCGAGTGCCCTATCTCCACTACTACTACACCGACCAGTGGTTCACCCGGCGGCACATCCAGGACATCGGCTATGTGGCCGCCAACCACTCCGTGTGGGACCTGGAGCTGGACTACCTGTCGGCGGAGTCCCTGGCCCTGATCTACGCCGACTTCCGGGTCAAGCAGGACCGGGGGCCGGACGGCCGGGAGATCACCAGGATCTCCACTCTGGCGGAGGCCTTCGACGTGATATTGGCCAAGCTGGACAATGTCAACGAGGAAAAGCGCCGGCGGTACGCCTTCGTCTACGCCAAGCTGCGGGACTTTGAAAGCTACATGGTGGACCGGGGGGTGGATGTGGAGCTGCTGGGCCGCCGCCTGCCTCCGGCCAAGCGGAAGGATGTGGCGCTGCTGGACCCGGAGGAGGCGGTGGCGCGGCTGAAGCTTCTGGGGGCGGAACACAACATCGCCCTGATGCGCCGGCTCACCGGCCAGCGGAGCTTCGCCGGCCTGCTGGAGCAGGCCAGAGGCGGGACGGACTGGAAGCGGCTGCGGGCCTATCTGGGCGTGTTCGAGTCCTACTCCGTCTATCTCAGCATCCCCCAGAAGGTCCAGACTCTGGCCTTCCTCTATGAGCTGCTGATGCACCGTGAGGGCGACATCCGCCGCCAGGCCGCCGCCCTCATGGGGGGGATCATTGCCCGCTTCCACGCGGGGTACGTCAAGGAGAAGCCCGCCGGCTACGTGCCGGACAGCCGGGCTGTCACAGACCTGGACCAGTGGCGGCTGTACCTGGAGTGGATCGTCTTCCCCGACCAGAAGCTCATGAGCCAGCACCGGCGGTGGATCGGCTTTACCCTGAAATTTGTGGTCAACGCCCTGCTGGACCAGTGCGAACCGGAGCGCCGAGAGCTGTTCCTGGCGGAGCTCCTGCGCTACTACCGGCGGCCGGAGCGGCTGGACGCCGCCGCGGCCTTCCGCCTGCTGGAGACCGCCGCCGCCATGCCCCTGGAGCTGTGTCAGGAGCGTGACCGCTATGAGCTGCTGGACTTCGCCGTGACCCTCTCGAAGCGGGAGGATCTGGAGGTGCGGGTGGCGGCGGCGCTGCTGCTGGACCGGCTGCGCCGGTGCCTCTCCGCCCACGACGTGATCCTCAACACCCTGCGCGGCCTGCGCTGCGGGGACAGCCGCACCCTGGCGCTGCTGCGGGACGTCGCGGTCCGGGACGTGTCCGCCGGGGAGGAGGAAGCGCCCCTGGCCCTGGATGAGGACACGGTGTCGGAAATTTTCCTGGACAACCTGAAGACCGCCACCCCCTGGATCGTGAAGGTGGTGAACATCCGGCTGCTGGGGGACTTCTCCCGGGGGGAGCGGACCCACCGGCTCCACCTGGCCACCCACTTCTCCAACCTCATCAAGGTCAGCGACCAGGTGACGGTCCGCCACCGGGCGGGAGCCGCTCTGCTGGCCATCGCCCCCCTTCTCACCCCCGAGGAGCGCAACGAGGTGGCGGTGGAGCTCAGCCGTGGCCTGGAGATCGGACAGCAGGAGTTCTCCAAGTATATCCCCGGATATCTGGGCCGGTTCTGCCTGTGGCTGCCTCCGGCGCAGCTGGAGGAGATCCTGGAGAACCTGTGGGAGTATTTGTGCTCCGCCAACGGCAGCGTGGTCTCGGCGGTGCTGGACACGGTGGGGGTCATGTACGAGTCCTACGACACCTACCGCTCCCGCTTCCCGGAGGACGACGCCGTCTACCGCCGCCGCCGGGAGCGGCTGCTGGGGATGCTGCTCAAGGGCCTGGCGGGCTTCCGGGAGGAGGTGCGCCAGGAGGCCATGTTCGTTCTGGGGCGGCGGGTGTTCTCCTCCGCCACCCTGGGCCGCCATGAGAAGCGCCGGGCCTTCCTGCTGACATTGAAGAAGATCCTGGCGCTCACCGGCGAGGAGCCGGGGGACGAGCTGACCTTCTACTACCGGGCCGACATGCTGGGGCGGCTGTACCGCTTCGTCACCGAGCAGGAGATCCTCCACGGGGGCTTCCGCTTTGACCAGCCCCGGCCTGTGGCCTTCTTCCCCGGCACCTTCGACCCCTTCACCCTCTCCCACAAGGGCATCGTCCGGGCCATCCGGGACCTGGGCTACGAGGTGATGCTGGCCATTGACGAGTTCTCCTGGTCGAAAAAGACCCAGCCCCACCGGGTCCGCCGCCGCATCGCCCGCCTGTCTGTGGCCGACGAGTTCCACGTCCACATCTTTCCCGAGGATTTCCCGGTGAACATCGCCAACCCCGCCAACCTCGCCGATCTGCGCCGGGCCTTCCCCGGCCGGCAGGTGGCCATCGTGGCGGGCAGCGATGTGGTGGCCGGGGCCTCCTCCTACCGCCAGGACCCCCGGGAGAACTCCATCCACTCCTTTGACCACATTCTCTTCCGCCGCAACGCCCAGCGGGGACCGAAACCGGACTACAGCTGCATCACCGGCCATGTGACGGAGCTGGCCCTGCCCGCCCACCTGGAGGAGATCAGCTCCACCCGCATCCGGGAGGCCATCGACCAGGGGCGGGACATCTCCAACATGGTGGACCCGGTGGCCCAGGAGTTCATCTACCTGGGCGGCCTGTACCTCCGGGAGCCCCAGGACAAGCCGGTGCTCCGCACGGAGGATCTTGTATTCGTCCGCTGCCTGGAGCTGCAGCCGGCGGTGGAGAAGGAGCTGCGCGCCACAGTGCTGGAGCGCCATCCGGAGGCGGGCGCCCTGTGCCGGGAGCTGCGGCGGACCGGAGACCACCTGATGCTGCTCCGCCGGGGAGATACGGACGCACCCCTGGGCTTCGCCGCCTTCCGCTGCCTGGACTCCCACCAGCTCTACGCCCGCCTGGGCAGCACCGCCCTCACCGGCGTGGTCCGCAGCCACAGCGGGGGCCGCGCCCTGGTCATCAGCGGCATCTTTGTGCCCCGGGGCCACGGCCAGCAGGAGCTGGCCCAGCTCCTGCTGACGGAGGTGCTGACCCTGGCCCTGCGCCAGGAGTACACCTACGCCATGTTCTGCCCGGTGGAGAGCGAGGTCCCGGCCTATGCCCGGGAGGTTCTGAGGCTCCAGGGCTTTCTCCCCGTCCGGGCGGCGGGGGAGGCCCGGGAGCTGCTGGCGGTGGATATGAGCCGCCCCATCGTGCTGACCCACAACATCGACACCACCATTAAGGCCCCCTTCTCCACCAATCCGCGGGTGGCCGCCGCCATGACGGAGGCCCACCGGCGGCTCCAGCGGGCTCTGACGGGGCTTTACCCCGGCTGCCTGGTGCTGTCCATGTCCGCCGGGGTGGTCCACCAGCGGCTGGTCCAGCGGATCACCGCCTGCAACGGCGTGCCCGCGGTCCCCACGGTCCCCAGGACCCTGGGGGAGTGCATCTGCGTGCCCTTCGGCAAGATCCTCCGGGGCGTGGCGGTGCCCAACACCGTCACCAAGACCCTCCACACCGACAAGGTCTATCTCCCGGACCTGTCCTCCTACTCCATCGAGGCCTACCCCAACTACTCCCCCCTGCCGGACCAGGTGCGGACCATCCACGCCTTCGACCGGCCGGTGATTCTGGTGGACGACATGCTCCACGACGGCAAGCGCATCCGCCGCCTGGCCCCCCTCTTCCGGGAGACCGGCACCCCCATCCGACAGGTGCTGGTGGGCTACCTCACCGGCATGGGCCGGGACCTGATGGAGGAGATGGGCATTCCGGTGGACAGCATTTACTACCTGCCCAACCTGCGGATGCGGTTCGTGGAGTCCACCCTGTACCCCTTCATCGGCGGCGACACCGTCCGCCGCCCCTGGTCCGTTACCTCCGGGCTCCAGCCGGCGGTAAACCGGGTGTTTCCCTACGCCGCCCCGGACTTCTCCGAGGACTGCGCCGACGGGTCCACCTACCGGCTGAGCCTGTGCTGCCTGGAGAACGCCCGGGACATCCTGCTGGCCCTGGAGACGGAGTACCGGACCCTCTACGCCCGGAACCTGACCCTCAGCCGCCTGGGGGAGGCGGTGATCCTGCCTCTGTGCCCGGACAAGGGCAGCTGTATGGGCTACGACCTGAGCCGGGCCGCCTCCACCTACCTGGAAAATGACATCGAGATGCTGGGCCGGCTGAAGGCCAGCGTCCGGATCGTGATCGGAGAGTAAAGAGATGAACTACTTTCGTTACCAAGGACACACGCTGGCCTCGGAGGAGGCCCTGCCCTATGAACCGCTTGCGGCCCTGCCCGGAGAGGGGGAGGTCCTGTGGTGCTTCCGCCGCCCGCCCCTGGCGGGCCGGGAGACCTTCGCCGCGCCCCACCCGGATCTGCTGACGGCCCGGGAGGGGGTGGAGGCGCTGACCACCCTGGGCCACGGGCCCAATGCCCTCCCGCCGGAGCTCGCCGCCGCCGTGGCGGCGGGCCGGGTCCGGGCCGTCAATCTGGACCACCCCCGGTGGGAGGCGCTGCTCGACCCCGGCTTTCCCGTTGGTCCGCCCCGGGAGAAGGTCCGTGTCCACCTGCTGGCTCTGGGGGATGTGGGCAGCACCCTGGCCATCGGCCTGCGCCTCATGGGCGGGGACGTCCTCTCCTCCATCGGGGTGTGCGACGTTCGGGAGGGGGTGGCCCGGCGGTGGGAGTTTGAGCTGAACCAGATCGGCTTCCCCGGCCAGTACGACACCCTGCCTCCGGTGGAGGAGGTGGACCCGGCCCGCATCTTCGACTGCGACGTGTTCCTCTTCTGCGCCTCCCGGTTCGTACCGGACACGGCGGTGAAGGCCGGGGATGTCCGCATGGCCCAGTACCAGGCCAACCGCCCCCTGGCTGCCCACTACGGCCGCCTGGCCCGGGAGGCCGGGTTCAAGGGCCTGTTCTGCGTGGTCAGCGACCCGGTGGACCCCCTGTGCCGGGCGGTGCTGCTGGAGAGCAACCGGAGCGAGGCCGGGACCCTGGACTTCCAGGGTCTCTTTCCCCACCAGGTCCGGGGCTTCGGCCTGGGGGTCATGAACGCCCGTGCGGCCTACTACGCCAAACGTGACCCCCGCTTTGCCGACTTCCTGGAGGACGGCCGGACCTTCGGCCCCCACGGGGAGGATCTGGTGGCGGCAAACTCCATCTCCCGGTACGACGACGCGCTCTCCCGGGAGCTGACGGACCTGACCGCCCACGCCAATTTGGAGATGCGGGCGATGGGCTTCAAGCCCTATGTGGCCCCGGCCCTGTCCTCCGGGGCCCTGAGCCTGCTGGGGTGCCTCCGGGGACAGTGGCACTGCTCCTCCACCTATCTGGACGGGATCTTCTTCGGCGCGCTGAACCGCCTGGCCCCCAACGGGCCGGAGCTGGAGCGGCAGCCCCTGCCCCAAGCCCTTCTGGACCGGCTCTGGGAGACGGCGGAGCGGCTGAAGGCCATCCCCTGAGCTTCTGTTCTGCAAACAAAAGGGAGACCGGCGAACACGCCGGTCTCCCTTTCTGATTTGCTCGGGGCAGGACCTCCGAAAAAAGCAGTGGGGCCCCCAGGCCCCACTGCTTCAATTTCATTCAATTCCACCGCAGCAGCTCCCGCAATCCCCGGAGGACATGCCCGTTGGCAAACGCCAGGGCGGCCTCCAGCAGATGGAATCGAATCCCGGCGTTGATACGCATGGACCGGAGGGGCGCGTCCGCCGCCGAGGTCATCATCATGCGGAATCGGGGATCGCTGTAGTCCCGCCGCCAGCCGAAGGAGGCGGAGACGCCCAGCTCGATCCCCCGAAATACCAGGGCCATAAACCGGGAGGTCTCCTTCATCTCCAAGACAGTGTGCTCCATGGTGAACTCCCCCTTCCGGGGCGGGGGCGGAATCCCTTCCGCCACGGGCCGGCCCAGCAGCGCCTCCCAGTCCCGGTGGGAGGGTGTCCCCCGCGGATGCTGGTACCAATCCGGCGCGGCGGTGAGGGCAGCGGGCACGGAGCCCGGCAGGGTGATCTCGCCTGAGAGGGGGAGGTCCTGGCTGCTGGGGCCCACATACACCCGGTAGGCGCCGCCGGGGACCTGCCAGCCCTCCGCCCACAGGGCGAAGGCCCGGTCCTCCAGGGTAAACCGCACCTCACGGACCTCCCCCGGTTCCAGAGACAGTTTCGTGAAGGCCCGGAGCTCCAGAGCCGGGCGGTACCCCTGCCCGGAGGGCGGGGCCATGTAGAGCTGAACAATCTCTTTCCCCGGCCGGGAGCCGGTATTTTGCACCCTGCACCGAACCTCCCGGCCCCGGATGGTGAGGCCGCTGTAGGTGAAGGTGGTGTAGCTCAGGCCGTGGCCGAAGGGGAAGCGGACGGGAACGCGGGCGCTGGTGTAGTAGCGGTACCCCACGTAGAGCCCCTCCCGGTAGTGGGCGTCCCTGCGTTTCCCCGCGTAAAAACCGGCACTGGGGCAGTCCCCATAGCGGATGGGCCAGCTCTCCGCCATCTTCCCGCTGGGGATGGCACGGCCGAAGAGCAGGTCCGCCGCCGCCTGGCCCCCGGCCTGACCTGGGAGGCCCAGGTATAAAATGGCCCGGACCTTGTCCGCCCAGGGCAGTTCCACCGGGCTGCCGCACAGCAGCACCACAGCGGTGTTGGGGTTGGCCCCGGCCACCGCCTCCACCAGGGCGTTGTGGCCCACCGGCAGGCCCATGTGGGGCCGGTCGAACCCCTCGGACTCGAATCGCTCCGGGAGTCCAACGAAGACCACTGCCGCGGAAGCTCTTCTCGCCGCCTGGACCGCCTGGTCCAGCAGCTCTCGGGAGGTATCCCCGTTCTCGCCGCACCCGGGGACGAAGGGGATCTCCGGGCAGGCGTCGGTGGGCTGCGTCAGCCGCCACGGATCGATGCGGCTGCTGCCGGAGCCCTGGTACCGCATGTCCCCGGCCATATGGCCGATGAACACCACGGGAGACTTCTCGTCCAGGGGCAGCAGGTCCCCGTCGTTCTTCAGCAGCACGGCGCTCTCCGCCGCCGCCCGGCGGGCCAGGGCGTGGTGGGCCTCCATGTCCGCCGCCGGAGCGGTCCGGCGGGTCTTCACCGCCCGGTCCATCAGCGCCAGGACCCGGCGGGCGCTCCGGTCCAGGTCGGCGCCGTCCAGGGCCCCGGCCTCCGCCGCCCGGCGGCAGGCCCCCGCCATATAGCCGGAGCCGCCGGGCATCATCAGGTCGCACCCCGCCCCAAAGGCGGCGATCCGGTCCGACATGCCGCCCCAGTCGGTGACCACCGCGCCGTCAAAGCCCCACTCCTCCCGGAGGATGTCCGTCAGAAGCTCCCGGTTCTCGGCGCAGTGGACGCCGTTGATCTTGTTGTAGGCGCTCATCACGGCGGCGGGGCAGCTCTCCCTGACCACAATCTCAAAGGCGGTGAGATAGAGCTCCCGCAGGGTCCGCTCATCCAACACGCTGTCGGAGGCGAAGCGCTTGTGCTCCTGGCTGTTGCAGGCGAAGTGTTTCACGCAGGCCCCCGGCCCGGCGGACTGGAGCCCCCGGACCCAGGCGGCCCCCAGCTTCCCCGCCAGAAGCGGGTCCTCGGAGAAGTACTCAAAATTGCGGCCGCACAGGGGGCCGCGCTTGAGGTTCACCCCCGGCCCCAGCACCAGGTCAACGCCCTCTCCCACGGCCTCCTCGCCGATGGCCCGGCCAATGTCGGAGAGCAGCGCCTCGTCCCAGGAGCAGGCCGTGGTTACGGCGGAGGGGAAGCAGGTGGCGGGAACCGCCGGGTCCACCCCCAGCATGTCGCCGGCCTTTTTCTGCTTGCGCAGACCGTGAGGGCCGTCGGCCATGGTCAGGGCGGGGAGCTCCTGATCCGACAGGTCCCGGGTGTGCCAGAAGTCCGCCCCCTCGCACAGGGCGATTTTTTCTCTTGTTGACAGTTTTTTCAGCAAGGTATCCAGATCCATGGGCCTTCGCACCTCTCCCGCGTATCAAAAGTAGAGCAGCAGAAAGGCGCGGCGCCGTCAGAGCGCCGCGCCTTTTAATCAGGTGCCGCTGTGGTTACTCGTAGAGCAGGTCATCGTCGTAGTCGTCAAACTCCGCGCAGCCGCCCCGGCACTTCTTGGACAGGGCCTCCTTGCAGACGCAGCCGCCGGCCAGGAGCTTGTCCCAATAGCCGGCCAGCAGGCAGATCAGACCGGCCAAAGCCAGAGCCAGGCCGACGATTTTCAATATGCAACGCCAAGTAAGCTTCATAGCTGAAACCTCCCACTTTGTACTGTAAGCTTTAGTATACATCAAAACAGCGGGAAATACAATATTTTTTTAACCATATCTCGGACACATAGGCAGTTTGGGACAGATATCGCCGGTTCCGGCGCTCCAACTTCGGCGGTTTTTTCACAATAGCACTTGCTTTTGCCCCAAAATTTTAGTATCATGATAGGCAGGAAACGATGGCTTTCTGAAATTATATAACATAGGAGGAAACCCATTATGGCTCTGACCAACAACCAGGCCGTTCTCAGCTGGATTGACGAGATGGCCAAGATGACCCAGCCTGATCAGATCGTGTGGATCGACGGCTCCCAGGAGCAGATCGACGCGCTGCGGGCTGAGGCCTGCTCCACCGGCGAGCTGGAGAAGCTCAACCAGGAGCTGCTGCCCGACTGCTACCTCCACCGCACCGCCGTCAACGACGTGGCCCGCGTGGAGGACCGGACCTTCATCTGCTGCGAGAAGAAGGAGAACGCCGGCCCCACCAACAACTGGATGGACCCCAAGGAGATGCACGAGAAGCTGAACAAGCTCTACACCGGCGCCATGAAGGGCCGCACCATGTACGTCATCCCCTACTCCATGGGCG
>NBJMC04201__coassemble_445_pt1 | contig 34682 bp, 26 predicted proteins | sample NBJMC04201__metabat2_low_PE_006 | metagenome-assembled genome bin NBJMC04201 | reverse complement strand
CGTCGGTCTCTCTCCCAAAGGGCCTTGGAGACGGAGGACCCATAAAGACCGGGGAGTTTACTTTCCATTTCCCCTGTGCTATACTCTGTCCAACAAACCTAAGAAAGGAAGGTGCGTAAAATGAAAAACACCGCCGCGCGTTTCTGGAGGGCTGACGCCTGAGAAAACCGCCCTCCAAATCTGTTTGGAGGAATAGCATTGTATGCGGATCGAATACCAAGGCATTGTTTTGCGGGACATGGAGGAGAAGGACATTGGCGACTGGCTCCGCTGGCGGACGGTGGAGACCGCCTGGGGGGACTGGGACGCCCCCTGGGAGCCCTTTGCCCCCATCGGGGAGGAGGCGTATCGGCTGCGGGAGCTGGACAAGCTGCGAAAGCCCCGCCCTGACCACCGCCTGCGCCTGGAGATCGACGGCCCGGACGGCGTCCACATCGGCGCGGTCAGCGCCTACCGCCTGGATGATGACTTCAACTGGAGCGCATCCTCAGGCGGAGAAAATGACCGACGGGCCAAGTGGGCCCTGGGCATCGACATCTGTGAGAGCGCCCGGTGGTCCGGCGGCCTGGGGACCCGGGCCTTTACCGCCTGGGTGCGGTATTGGCTGGAGGCGGGATACACGGACCTCTACACCCAGACCTGGTCCGGGAACGCCCGCATGGTCGGTCTGGCGGAGAAGTTGGGCTTCCGGGAGTACTGCCGGAAGGCGGGGCTCCGCCAGGTTCGGGGCGGGACCTACGACGGCCTGACCTTCCGCCTGGACCGGGAGGCCTTTGCGGCCCACTGCCGCCGGTTGGAGGCGGAGCGCCTGGAGCTGTATGTCCCAGAGGTGAAGGATATGTGGTTCGCCCAGCAGATGTACGCGGATCCGGAGACCATGGCGTACAACGCCGGCTGGGACGTCCCCTCCGCCAGCTACCACCCGGACACCGGCTGCATCGACTTCCCGGAGAGCCAGTGGGGAAAGAAGCTCGCCGGCAGCGTGGGCCGGGAGCCGGAGCGGTTCTACGCCTTCCTGCGGGAGAAGAAAACCGGGGAGTTTGTGGGTGAAGTGAATTTCCATTACACCCCCTCCGCCGGCTGGCATGACATGGGCGTCGTGGTCTATGCGCCCTGTCGCCGCCGGGGCTACGGCCACGAGGGGTTGGCGCTGCTGCTGCGCCGGGCTTTCCTGGTCTGTGGCGTCTCCAGGCTCCACAACAGCTTTGAGGAGGATCGGGACCCGGGGCTGGCGATCCATCTCCGCGCGGGCTTCCAGGTAGTGGGGACCAGCGAGACGGTACGCTTTGGCCGGCCAGTCCAGGTGCTGGAGCTGGAGCTGACGAGAGAGGAGTATCTGGCCCGGCGGCAGCGGGAAAAACCGGATTTTCTGCGAAAATAACACTTGCAATTTTGAAATTGGCATGATATACTATCAGACGGCCTTACGGTGAAAGCTGTCGGGTCCAGTTTACGAGGAAAGAGGTGAACGAGAGCAATGAAGGAAGGTATCCATCCCAATTATCAGCAGACTACGATCAAATGCGCCTGCGGTAATGTAATTGAGACAGGTTCCACGAAGAAGGACATTCGCGTGGAAGTCTGCTCGAAGTGTCACCCCTTCTTCACCGGCAAGCAGAAGCTGGTTGACACCGGCGGCCGGGTGGCCAAGTTCAACAAGAAGTTCGGCCTTGACAAGTGATCGAGTGACAAACCGCACCGCGCCGCTTCAAAAGCGGCGCGGTGTTTTGTTGTCTGGAGAGCTGTGGCTGAGGAAACCAATAAATTCTAAAATTAAGCTTAATAATTAACGAAAATCATTAAAATATTATTGACAGGCTAGAACATCTCTGGTATGATTCTCATGAGGTGATAGATATGAGATCGTTCCAAAAGCTTGCCGATGCCCGGTATGCCCGGCCCGCCGCCCAGTTCATGCGGTACGTCTGCTATTTCGTGATCTTCTTTCATGTGCTTTGCCTGGTCCTGAGCCTGATGGGGCGGCAGACCTTCGCCCTCCATACCAGCCAGGGGACCTATGACCAGGCCATCTACGCGGAGGAGGACCACGATCCAACCTCCCGCGTGTTCACGGTGTCTGTGAACGACGATATTTTCGTATGGGCAAATGAGGAGGACCAGATCGAGCTGACAACCCACCTGGCCATCTCCCTCATGTTCGCCCTGGGCGCGGTGCCCCTGATTTTCGCCTACTGGTTCCTGAGTCGGGTATTCGCCAACATCAACGAAGGACAGATTTTCACAGAACAGAACGCCAGCTGTCTCCTATATTACGGCCTCATCCAGATACTGGTCAATGTTTTGGCTCCTGTGCTCAAACAGTTGGTGTGTGTTCTGGCGAATGCTGTCTCCGGCAGCCAGATCTCTCTCCACACTGGGAGCCTTTTGTTGGAGAACATCATCCCCAGCATCGCCTTCCTTGTGGCGGCGTACATCATTCGGTATGGCATCTACTTGCAGGACGAGGTGGACCACACGCTATGATCATCATTCGACTGGATCGAGTTTTGGCGGACCGGAAGATGCGGCTCAACGAGCTGGCTGCCCTGGTGGGCATCTCCAACGTCAACCTCTCCTATTTGAAGACGGGGAAGGTGCGGGCGGTCCGCTTCAGCACTTTGAACGCCATCTGCAAGGCCCTCCACTGCCAGCCGGGGGACATCCTGGAGTACGCGGAGGATGAGGAGGAAGCTGAGGCAGGGGAAGCCCCGCTGTAATGGATCGAGCGGCCCCATGGAGGGGCCGCTTCAGTGTGTCGAAAAAGCCTCGCAGAGTTTCGCCGCCCGAAGGCGGCGAAAGAAAATAAAATCGTTTTTCCGGCGGCGTGTACGTCGGAAAAACACTTTGCGCGGAGCGAGCGTCGAATCGTCCGCCATAGGCGGACGACCGAGGCGCAGAGCGCAGCGAATCCCCTTTGGTGGAAAAGGCGTTAGCCTTTTTCGACAGTCTCCGCGAAGCTCCGCTTTGCTTAGGAAAAAAGTATGGTAAAGGCTATTGCGTGTCCAGGGTAGAAAGAACGGATCGCCGCCCGGGTGCTTGCGGCTCTGCCGGACTGGTTCGGACTGCCGGAGAGCACCGCTGCCTACGTCCGGGGCAGCCGGGACCTGCCCTTCTGGGCTGATGTATCGGAGGAGGGGGAGGTCCGGGGGTTCATCGCTCTGCGTGAGACCAGCCCCTACACAGGGGAGGTCTATGTCATGGGTGTGATGCCCCAGTATCACCGCCGGGGCGTCGGCCGGGTCCTGTTTCGGGCCCTCTATGCCGAGGCACGGCGTCGGAGGTACGAGTTTCTCCAGGTCAAGACCGTCCGGGAGGGCTGCTACCCCGCGTATGACAGGACCATCGCCTTCTACCGGAGCCTGGGCTTCCGGGAGCTGGAGTGCTTCCCGGAGCTGTGGGACTCCTGGAACCCCTGCCAGGTCTTTGTGATGACGGTGAGATAAAAAACAACCGCCCCGCCGGATGCTTCCATCCGGCGGGGCAGCTTTGATCGGGGGAGTTAGAATGATAATTTTAGAAACAGAACGCCTTGTGCTCCGGGAGATGGAGCAGGGGGATTTTGCCGATCTGGCGGAGATCCTCCAGGACCCCGAGGTGATGTACGCCTATGAGCACGACTTCACGGACGCGGACGTCCAGGCGTGGCTGGACCGGCAGCGGCGCCGGTACGCCCGGAATGGCTTTGGCCTGTGGGCGGTAATACTGAAAGAGACCGATCAGATGGTGGGGCAGGCAGGGCTGACGATGCAGCCCTATCAGGGCGGAGAAGTTTTGGAGATCGGCTATCTGCTGAAGAAGCGTTTTTGGGGCCGTGGATACGCCCAGGAGGCTGCTGCCGCCTGCAAGCGGTATGCCTTTGATACAATGAAAAAAAACAAGGTCTGCTCCATCATCAAAACAGATAATTTGGCGTCCATCCGGGTGGCGGAGAGTATCGGTATGAAAAGGGAGGCCGCGTTTATCGCGCGGTACTACAATGGGGACATGCCCCATTTCCTATATGCGGTGGAGCGGTAGCACTTGCTCACGCCGTGGTCTTCTCCCGCCGGGCCTTCTCCTGGAGCTTCCGGCAGGTCTTGCGGTACCGCTCCGCGATGGGCCCGGCGTCCTTGTAGATGGCGGCCTTCCCGGACCACTGACGGCCCTCCTTCTGGGCGGTAACGGCCATGTACAGCCGTCGGTGCTCCTGGCACCGGCAGCGGAGGACCTGCTCGGTGGGGGTGGTGCGGACCCACCGCCCGGCGGAGAGGGGCTTGCCGCAGAGGGGGCACACCGGTTGGGAGACCTCCTTGCGGTTCTTGCAGGCCCAGCGGGTGTCATATGTACCCAGGTCCAGCTCCCACAGGGGAGGGAGGCCCTTCTGCTTCGGGGGCTTGTGGAAGAGCGTCAAATCAGGAAACTGGTCCAGCATGGTCTGGTAGACCATGACGGTGTAGAAGGTGTCGTTCCAGGCGCTGTGGAAGTCCAAATCCGCATCCAGCCCCAGCTCCGACACCGCCTTCTCCAGGGAGGGCTGACAGCCAAGATCCCCGCCGTAGAGCTTCTGGTACATGTACTGGAGGTCGAAGAACTCGCACTTCCAGCCCGGATCGAAGGAGATGTGGTGGAACTCGAAGTTCCGCAGCAGCACCTCCACGTCGTTGTTGCCCCACTCGATGAACACCGGGTTCTCCCCGCACCAGTGGAGGAAGGCGGGGCCCAGGTCCAGGAAGGTGGGGGCGTCGTCCAGCAGCTGCCGCAGTTCCTCCCGGCCGTACGGAAGCAGACGGTAGGTGCGGTTGTCGATCTTCCGGCCCACCTTGGGGTGGATGTAGCTGTGGAAGGAGTCCTCCATGGCGCCGGTGGCCTGGTCCACCTTCATGGCGGCCACCTCCAGCAGCTCATGGAAGGGCAGGCGCTGCCCATCCTTCCCCCGGTAAAATGTAGTATTCCATTCCAAGTCCAAAAAAATCAGCTCAGCCATAGGTTACGGCTCCCATATTGATTTGCATATGCACAGCAAGCACTATGTGCCGTCTCTGACGGCACGGCTTATCTCTCAGCGCGTGAGCCGGGGACGGCCCACATGTGGGAAGCTTTACGCGCTTTAAAGCTTGCGCGTGGTTACACTGCCCTCACGGCGTGTAAATCTTCTTCATATCCGCCGGCAGAGGGGCGGTCAAATACAGATGTTCCCCGGTGACGGGGTGGTCCAGCGCCAGGGCGGCGGCGTGGAGGGCCGGGCGGGGGATCAGGTCCCTGTCCTCCGTCCCGTACAGCCAGTCCCCCGCCAGGGGGCAGCCCAGAGCCGCCATATGGACCCGGATCTGGTGGGTCCGCCCGGTGTGGGGCGTCAGCTCCACCAGGGAGAGGCCCCGCCGGGTACCAAGCACCCGGTAGTCGGTGCGGGCTGTCTGACCCCGGGAGTCCACCTGCCGCCGGATGGCGGAGCCGGGGGCCCGTCCGATGGGCAGGGAGATATTGCCCTGAAGCGGCTGGGGGTATCCCAGACACAGGGCCAGGTACCGCCGCTGGAAGGCTCCGCTGTGGAGCTTCCGCCGCAGCTGGTCGTGGATGTATCCGCTCTTGGCTACAACCATCACCCCGGTGGTGCCCCGGTCCAGCCGGTTCACCGGATGGAAGGTGAAGCCCTCACCCAGATAGTGGGCCAGGCCGTTGGCCAGGGTTGGCTCTCCGGGGGACAGGGAGGAGGGGATCGCCGCCAGAGGCGCCGGCTTGTCCAGCACCAGCAGGTGCTCGTCCTCGAACAGGATATGGAGGTCCATGGCGATGGGCGTGATCCGGCTGGGCCGCTCCGCCTTGCCCAGGTCCGCCTCCAGCACCTGGCCCGCTCGGACCACGGCGTTGGTGAAGACCCGCTGGCCGTCCAGCAGCAGCCCGGTCTCGGACCGCTTCAGCCGGTTCACGCAGGTGGTGGACAGTCCCAGCTCATGCTTCAGCAGGGAGCCCGCTGTCCGCCCCGCCTGCCGCTCCGATACCGTCAGTGTCAAACGCGCCATGGTATTCCTCTCCTTCGCGCGTATGCGCAACACTTATATTATACAATAGGCGGCGACGGTTTTCAACAAGAACTGTGCGGCATTTTCAATCTGTCAAAAAGTCTTGACAGACCGCTTTTGCCTCTCATCCAGAACGCGCGGAGTCCGGCGGGGAACGCTGTCCCCCGTTGCCGCTGCCTCTTGCAAATCTGTTGATTTCTGGTACACTGGTGGGGAGAGATCTGAGCCGGCGCCGCCGGCAGAGAGGAGCGCATGATGCAAGTATATGACAACAGACCCGTCCAGGCCAAGGTCCTGCCCGTGGAGGGGGCGTACCTCCGCACCCGCTACCAGCTCTCCCAGGAGGGCCCCGTTCTGATCACCGTGGGCATGGGGGAGAATTGGTCCCCCCTGGCCTGCAAGGAGGTCTACGCCAAGGGGGTGAAGACCGCCCTGGGGCTGGACAGCGAGAGCTGCCTTTTTGACCTCACTGCCGCCGCCCGGCTGGGGCGGGCGGGGCTCTGCGCCGCCCTGGAGGGGGTCTACGGCGGAGCGTACCAGCAGAAATTTGCCCTGACGAATGCCACTGCGCCGTCCATGGAATGCTATGCCGGCGGCGAGGGTTGGACGGAGGAGGAGCTGACGGCGGCTGTGGAGCTGGCACGGTCCGTCCTCCAGGCCCGGAACCTGGTCAACCGCCCCGCCAATCTGCTGACGCCGGAGGTCTTTGCCCGGACCCTGGCGGACATGGGGGATGGCCTGCCCATCGACGCCCGGGTCTACAGCCGCCAGGAGCTGAAGGACCTGGGGCTGGGTGCCCTCCTCTCCGTGGGGGACAGCAGCGGCTACGCCCCCGCCATGGCGGTGCTGCGGTACACCGGCGCCCCGGAGAGCGGGGAGCGCCTGGGCTACGTGGGCAAGGGCGTGACCTGCGACACCGGCGGCTACTGCCTCAAGCCCGGCAAGTCCATGGAGACCATGAAGGGGGACATGGCCGGCGGCGCGGCGGTGGCGGCGGCGGTCCGGGCCCTGGCGGCTGTCGGAGCGAAGGTGAACGTCACTGCGGTGATCCCCGCCTGCGAGAACCGGATCTCCCGGGAGAGCACCCTCCCCGGGGACCTGATCACCTCGCTCTCCGGCCAGACCATCGAGGTCCTCAACACCGACGCCGAGGGGCGGCTGATCCTGGCCGACGCCCTCACCTGGGCCATCCGTGAGGAGGGCTGCACCCGCCTGGTGGACGTGGCCACCCTCACCGGGGCCATCTGCGCTATGTTGGGGAATGTGGCCGCCGGGGTCATGGCCAGCGACGACGGCTGGTATGACCGCCTGCTTGACGCCGCCGCCCTCTCCGGGGAGCGGTACTGGCGGATGCCGGACTTCCCGGAGTACGAGAAGCTCATCGAGAGCGATCTGGCGGACGTGCGCAACACCTCCAAGGACGGCTGCGGCGCCATCGCCGCCGGACTGTTCCTGAAGAAGTTCACGGAGGGTCTGCCCTGGCTCCACCTTGACATTGCCGGTACCGCCGACGGGAAAAAGCCGGTGTGGCAGCACCAGGTGGGAGGCGCCACAGGAGCGGCGGTGAGCACCCTCTACCACCTGGCTGTTGGAATGGAAGGGGTGTAAGGTGGAAAAGCCTTACATACTGGAGGCCTGCGTGGACTCGGTGGAGTCTGCCCAGGCGGCGGCCCGGGGCGGTGCGAACCGGCTGGAGCTCTGCGCCAACCTGGTCATCGGGGGCACCACCCCTACGCTGCCCTTGTTCCACGCCGTCCGGGAGGCCAGCGGCCTCCCCGTCAATGTGCTGATCCGCCCCCGGTTCGGCGACTTTCTCTACACTGTGGCGGAGCGGGTGGTCATGTGCCGGGAGATCGAGACCTTCGCCGCACAGGGGGCCAACGCCGTGGTCATCGGCGCCCTGCGGTCCGACGGGACCCTGGACCGGGCGGCCATGGGGGAGATGATCGCCGCCGCCGGCGACATTCGCATCACCCTCCACCGGGCCTTCGATGTGTGCCGGGACCCCTTTGAGGCGCTGGAGACGGCCTTGGAGCTGGGGGTGGATACTATCCTCACCTCCGGACAGGCCGCCGATGCCTGGGCGGGCCGGGAGACCATCGGAGAGCTGCTCCGGCGGATGGGGGACCGGGGAGACCTCCTCATCGGCGGCGGGGTCAGCGCCGGGACCATCCGGGAGCTGCGGGCGCTGTATCCCGCCGCCCGGTGCTTCCACCTCTCCGGGAAGAAGGTCCTGGACAGCGGCATGATCTACCGCAACCCCGCCGTGTCCATGGGGCTGCCAGGCATCAGCGAGTTCCAGGTCTGGCGCACCGACGAGGAGGCCATCCGCTCCGCGGCCCTGGCCCTCCGGGGGGAGGACCGTCATGGCGGTGTCTGATGCCTGGCGGCGGCGGATCGACTGGGGCTTTCAGCGGAATCTGGCGGACTGGCCCCTGGTCCGCCGGGAGCTTGCGGCGCTCCTTCCCGCCCTGAGCGAGGAGGAGGCCCTGTGCCTCCGGGCGGTGTACGCCGGCCTTGGGCCCCAGGACCTGGCGTCTATCCCCGCCGGGCAGCATTTGGAGGATGTTCGGACCGCCCTGCTGGCCCGGCGGGAGCTGGACCGTCAGGTGGGTGAGGAGCTGTTTTTTCTCTATGTCTTGCCCGCCCGGGTGAACAACGAGTTCCCCGATGGGTCCCGGCCCTGGCTCTACGAGCAGCTACGGGACCGGGTGAAGGGGCTGGGGCTGGTGGAAACAGCCCTGGCGGTGAACTACTGGTGCTATGCCCACGCCACCTACGCCCCGGCGGATGACCGGACCATGGGGCCCCGGGGCGTGTGCAGCCGGGCACGGGGCCGCTGTGGGGAGGAGTCCACCCTCCTGACGGCGGCGCTCCGGGCGGTGGGCGTCCCTGCCCGGCAGGTCTACGCCCCCCGTTGGGCCCACTGCGACGACAACCACGCCTGGGTGGAGTTCTGGGACGGGACCGGGTGGCGGTACATGGGAGCCTGTGAGCCGGAGGAGGCCCCGGACCGGGGGTGGTTCATCTCTGCCGCCTCACGGTCTATGCTGGTCCGGGCGCTGGAACCGGACCTGGAGAACGGCGGCTGCCGGGTGGTGAACGTCACGGCCCGGTACGCCCGGACCGTCCGCCTCGCCGTCCGGGCGGAGCGGGGAGGGCTCCCGGTTCCCGGCGTCACCGTCCGTTTCCAGCTGGTCAACGACAGTCAGCTGTGGACCATCTTCCAGGGGGAGACAGACGGGGCGGGGGAGACATCCATGGAGACGGGCCTGGGCTGTCTGGTGGTCTCCGCCTGGTTCGGCGGCCGTCTGACGGAAAAGCTGGTGGACCTGCGGAAAGAGAGGACCGTCACCCTCACCTGGGAGGCGGGTTTCGACCCTCTGGAGACGGAGCGGGAGGCCCTCTGGGAGCTGACGCCTCCGGCGGGAATCGTCCCGCCCCCGGCTTCCGACCCCGGCAGTGCCCACCTGGAGCGTCTCCGCCAATGTGAGGCGGAGCGCCGGGCCTGCGAGGATACCTTTGTCAAAAAAGGCCCCCGGCCTCTCGTCTGTGCGGGAGGGAACCGGGGGGAGATCGAGAAATTTTTGGCTCTGCCCGGCTATGACCGGGAGGACAAGGAGGCCCTGCTGGAGAGCTTGCGGGACAAGGATTTCGCCGACGTCACTTGCGAGGCCCTGGAGGATTATCTTCTGGCGGCCTTGCCCTGGAAGGAGAAATACGAGCCCCGGATCTGGCGCCGGGAGATCCTGAACGCCCGGGTGGAGAATGAGCCCCTTCTGCCGGTGCGGTGTGAGATCGCCGCCCGTCTGGCGGGGGAGGGCCTCCGGGACCGCGCCGACGTGCTCCGCTGGATGGACGGTCATCTGCGCCCGGCGGAGGAGCACGGCCTGACGGACCGCCGGGGCGACGGGGCGGCCTACCTCCGCCACGGCGTCTGCCCGCCGTCGGAGCGGCGGCTCCTGGCGGAGCAGATCTGCCGGGCCCTGGGGATCCGGGGCGGGGAGATCGCTCCAGGGGAAGGCCGCCTGATCCTGCGGTCGAGGGAGGGACCCCTCCGGTACCGGGAGCGGTTCACCCTCAGCCGCTGGGAGGGAACGGACTACCGCGCCCTGGACCTGGACGGCGTGGACATAAGAGACTCCTCTCTGCTGGGCGGTCTGCCTGCCGGCAGCTACCGCCTCGTCGTCACCCGCCGTCAGATCGACGGGACTGTCTCCGCCCGAGTATACAGCTTTCGCCTGGCGGGGGAGCGGACCATAGATCTGGCTCCGATCCCGGACTGCACGGCGGAAAAGCTGCTGTCCGCCGCCCTTCCCTCTGTGAAGGTAAAGAGCCTTACAGATGGTGCGGCGGTAGACCTGACCGCTCCGGCAGACGCCGGAAGCCTTTTGCTCTTCCTTCGGCCGGGGGCGGAGCCCACGGAGCATCTGCTCCGGGAGCTGTTGGAGCTCCGGGAGGCCTGCCGGGAGGGTGAGGTCCCCATCCGCTTTCTCCTGGAGAGCCGGGGGGCGGCGGAAAACCACACCCTGCAGCGGTGCCTGGAGGAGATTCCCTCCTGCGCCTGCTTCCTGGCGGAGGAGGCGTCTATCCGTGAGCGGGTCCGGCTGGCCATGGGTGTTGGCGACGCCCGGCTTCCCCTGGCGGTGGTTCTGGACCGGTTCGGCCGGGGGCGCTTTGCCCTGGCAAACTACAATATTCGCGCCGCTCACACGCTCCTGAAGATCCTGGAGCTGGTCCAGGCCCCGGCATAGCCCGCCGTTGCCGCCGCCCAGCTTATCCCACGGTGAAGCCGTTCACTGTGGCGTACGCCACATGGGTTCCGGCGTCATCGGTGACATCCACCGTGTAGAGGCAGGTGGTCCGCCCGGCTTTCACGCACCGGGCCTCCGCCAGAAGGGTGGTCCCCCGGGCAGGGGAGAGAAAGGTGATGGACACATGCTGGCTGACAGTGACGCGCTCCGCGTGGCCGTTGACCGCCACGGCAAAGGCGAAGTCCGCCAGGGTGAAGATGGCGCCGCCCATGGGGGTGTGGTTGGCGTTCATGTGTTCCTCCCGCAGGGGCAGGGCGCACACCGCCCGGCCGGGCTCCGCCTCCCGAATTTCAGCCCCGGTGAGGGCGGTGGCGTACTTGTCGTGAGAGAATCGCTCTCTCAGCGCCTCCAATGATGGCATGGAAAAACTCCTTTCCCGCCCGCTTCGGCGGGCGGACAGATTTTGCTGATATGACTATACCACACCCTCCCTCCAGTGTCAAAAAGCGCCCGGCAGTCCTTCTGAAAGACTGCCGGGCGCGGTTGCTTGTGGGAAGGGGATGATTGAGGACCTGGGTCGCCTCTGTGCCTGGAATCAGGCGGCAGAATCCGCCACCTCCGCCAGAGCGGCCAGCAGCTCCAGAGTGCGGTACAGGACAGCGCACATCTCGCTGCGCTTCAGGACTCCGGCGCCGTTGAAGGTGACAGTGCCGTCCTCGGCGGTATAGCCGGTGAGGATGTGCAGCTCACTGAGAGCGGTTACATAGCCGTTGTCAATGTCGGCGAAGGGAGAGGGACTGTCGGAGGGGGCCAGACCGATGGCGCCGGCCAGCAGCAGAGCGAGCTCCTGCCGGGTGATGGCGGCGTTCAAGTCCACCTCGCCATCTAGGATCCCCAGCTCCAGCGCCAGGGCCTGATAGCCGCTGGCCCATGTGCCGCCCTCCAAGGGGGACTGCTCCTCGTAGCCGGCGGTGAGCAGCACCAGCTTCAGCGCCTCGCCCCAGGTGACGGACCCGTTGGGACGGAAGGTGCCGTCCTCATAGCCGGCCAGAATACCGGCGCTGGACAGGGCCAGCACATACTCCGCGTACCAGCTCTCCGCGCTGACGTCGCTGTACATGGCCTCCAGGGCGGCGCCGGGCAGACGGCCTTCAGCGTTCAGCGCCCCGGTCAGCTCCTGGGCCAGCGTCTGAATATAGCTGGCCTCCAGAGGGTTGGGCAGTCCCAGTACGGTGAAGCTCTCCTGGAGACCCCGTTCAGCGGGGGAGGCCACAAAGGACAGGTACTGGTCCACAGCGCCCTCAAAGCCTTCGGACTGGGCGGTGCGCCAGAAGCTGAAGGCCCCGGCGGCGGACACGGCGTAGCTGATATAGTAGCAGGGGGACTGGAACATGTGGGGAATCTGAACCCAGCCGTAGGCCTCCGTCCGCCCATCGTTCACGTCAGCCATTCCGTAAGCCCGCAGCAGCTCCAGGTACTTCTGGTTGATCTGCTGGAGGGTTACATTCTCCGTGGCGTAGACGTACTGCTCCAGTTCTCCGATCAGGCAGCCCTGGACCATCGCTCCGGTGAGGTTGGCCATCAGATAATCCTGAGCGGCCTGGGCGGAGGTGCCGAAGAGACTGCTGTAGTAGTGGGTGAACAGCAGCTCCAGCCCCTGGGAGTGGACCTCGGAGGTGTCGATGTTGTCCGCGGCGTCGTTCCAGTCGGTACCGTCCCAGTAATAGTTGTTGTAGTGGCCCAGCTCGTGGACCAGAGTGGAAAAGTCGTAGAAGCTGCCGGTGGGCTGGTTGAACATAAAGGGGGCGCCGTAGCTGTAGAGCATGGTGGTGAACCCAACGCCCTGCTTGCTGTCGCTGTAGGCCAGGTCATACATCTGGTGGTCCACCATATAGTCCAGAGCTTCCGCCAGTTCGCTGGACATCTGGCCGATGTAGGGCTGGATCATGTCGATGGCGGTGTCGCCGGAGTAGTCGGTGGTAAAGATTTTGTCGGAGGCGGACAGGGACACAAGGGCGGCCAGGGAATTGCTGACCGGCGTGATATTGGCTGCTACCGCCCGGCAGAAGGGCAGGATCTCCTCCTGGGTGTAGTCCCTGGTGTAGACCGTGTCGTAAGCGTAGTCGCCGTAGTTCTCATATTCTGCGGCCGCGGCGATCTCCTGGCGCAGGCGGACCATGCGCAGGTAGATCTCGCCCAAGGCGGCGTTCTGGGCCTGAACGATCTCTGTCAGCAGACCGTCGGCGGTCTCCGCGTCCAGGCTGCCCTCGGCCAGGGCGGTGTAAACGGCGTTCTCGTCATAGGTCTGTCCCTGGTAGTTCACCGCATAGCTTCTGAGGGAGGCCAGCTGGTACTCCTGAAGCAGCGACTGCTCCTCCTGGGCCCGGGCCATTTCTTCACTCGTCATAGCCTGATAGGTGCTGTAGTAGTCCGCGTCCGCCTGGGAGAGCTGCTGGCGCATCCAGGCGCCGCAGGGGGAGGCCAGAAGGTCCCGAATCAGCAGGGAGAAGGCGTCCGCCGTCTCCAGGTAGGCGCTGTGGGTGTAAGTGTTCTCCTCCACGTAGGCAGAGTTGGCGGCATCCTGATAGACCAGGATGTTCGACAATGTATACATGGTCAGCAGCTCCATGACCTGATCGGCCAGCGCCTGGAACCGCTGCGCCACGGCCTCCGCCTGGTTCTCGTCGGCGGCCAGGGCGCGGATGGAGTCCATCTCCTCCAGAATAGGCGCCGTGTCGATCCTTCGGTATTCGATCTCGCTGAAAGTCAGCTCCGTATGAGGCTGATCCTCAAAAAAGTCGGTCTCCCGGGTCTCCGCGGCCATAGCCCAGGGGCATAGGCTGAGGGACAGTGCCACAATGAGGATCAGGGACAGCGCTCTTTTTTTCATAACGGCTCCTTTCCGGCTGTGCAAGACAGGCTGAACGTATTTTGCGAAAAGCATGAGACCATTATAGAGGAAAATCCGGGAAAATACAACGCCGATTTTGTTGAGAGCGCCAAAATGAGGCGTCCGGCCAGAAAAGAAAGCCGTTGAAAAGGGACGGAGGCCTCTGGTATAATGCACGATGAGAAATCAGAAGCCTCAGCAATGAAAAGCGGGAGAGGACCGGTGGAAGGGGGAGAGCGCCATGGCGCGGATGGAAGTATGGATGGGGCGGGCCAACACCGGCAAGTCGCTCCGGGTGCTGGAGAAGATCCGGGACCTGGGGGACAGCGGCGACGGACAGCTGCTGCTGGTGCCGGAGCACGCAACCTACCAGGCGGAGCTGGACCTGTGCCGGGTCTGCGGGGACACCGCCTCCCGCCACGGGGAGGTGCTGAGCTTCCGGCTGTTGGCCAGCCGGGTGCTGGCGCGGACCGGCGGCGCGGCGGACGGGACACTGGACGCCGGGGGCAAGCTGCTAATGATGCAGCGGGCCCTCCAGGAGGCCCTGCCCTCTCTGACGGTCTACGCCCGCCCCTCCCGGAAGGCGCCCTTCCTGGCGGAGCTGGTGGCGCTGTGCGACGAGCTCCAGGTCTGCCGGGTGGAGCCGGAGCGGCTGGGGGAGGTTTGGAGCGGCCTGGGCGGGCTCACCGGGGAGAAGGTCCGGGACTTGAGCCTGATCTACGCCGCCTATCTCCACCGCCTGAAGGGGGAGGGCCAGGACCGCCGGGACCTGATGACCCGGCTGGGGGAGGAGCTGGAGGCCTCCGGGTACGCCGAGGGCAAGGACGTTTTCCTTGACGGCTTCACCTACTTCACCGCCCAGGAGCTGGCGGTCATCGCCATCCTGCTGCGGCGGGCCCGGTCCGTCACCATCACCCTCCTGGGGGAGCGGGACAGCGATCTGGAGATCTTCCGCCAGAGCCTCCGGGCCCGTGACCGCCTGGTCCGCCTGGCGGACAGGGAGGGGGCAGAGTGCCGGGTGGTCTACCTCCCCTCCCGTCCGCCGGAGACAGCCCTGGAGCACCTGGAAGCCCACTTCTTCGGCGGCAGCGCCAAGTGGGATGGAGACTGTCAGGCGGTAAAGCTTTACAGGGCGGAGAGCCTCTTTTCCGAGGCGGAGTACGTGGCCTCCGAGATCTTGACCCTGGCGCGGACGGGAAAGTTCCGGTTCCGGGACATCGCGGTGGCCGCCCGGAACCTGGAGGAGTATGCCCCGGTCATCGAGAGCGTCTTTGAGCGCTACGGCGTGCCGGTGTATGTCAGCCGCCGCAGCGACGTGCTGGAGAAGCCGGTGCTGAGCCTCATCGCCGCCGCCCTGGACGCAGTGAGCGGCGGGTATGAGTACGAGGACATGTTCCGGTACCTCAAGACCGGGTTGGCTGGCCTTACCGCCGGGGAGTGCGACAGGCTGGAGAACTACGTCATCGCCTGGGACGTCCACGGGGCCATGTGGGTTCGGGAGGAGGACTGGACCGCCAACCCCGCCGGGTGGAAGGAGGACTTTACCCCGGAGGAGGCGGAGGCCCTCCGGGAGATCAACGCCATTCGGGCGAGGGTCGGCGGCCCCCTGGGCCGTCTGGCCCGGGGATTGAAGGAAAAGGAGAGCGCCGCCGGGAAGCTGGAGGCCCTCTGGTCCTTTCTCACGGAGATCGACCTGCCCGGCCGGCTGGAGGAGCGGACGGCGGAGCTGGAGACCCTGGGGGAGCTCCAGCAGGCCCAGGAGTACGGCCAGCTCTGGGAGCTGCTGTGCTCCGTCATGGACCAGTTCGCCGACACCCTGGGGGACACGGCGCTGGACCAGGAGGAGTTCACTCGGCTGCTGAAGCTGGTGCTGACCCAGTACGACGTGGGCACCATCCCCGTGTCCTTGGACCAGGTCCAGCTCTCCCAGATCACCCGGAACGACCGCCACCAGATCCGGTGCCTCTTCCTCATGGGGGCCAACGACCACGTGCTGCCGGCGGTGCAGACCGGCGCCGGCCTCCTCACTCGGGAGGACCGGTCCCGGCTGCTGGACCAGGGGGTGGAGCTAGCCCCCAGCGGGGTGGACCTTCTGGACATGGAACTGCAAAACCTCTACGCCGCCCTGGCCCAGCCCAAGGACCGGCTGACCATCACCTGGCCCGCCGCGGGCCTGGACGGCAGCCCCCTGCGGCCCTCCTTCGTGGTGGGCCGGGTGGCGGCCCTGCTTCCCGGCGTCCGGGAGGAGCGGGAGGGGGAGGATAGGCCCTACCGCCTCACCGCTCCCGTCCCCGCCCTGGAGACGGCGGGGGGCTTCCGGGACAGCGCCCTGTGGCGGTACTTCCAGGCGGGGGAGGCCTACGCCCCCGCCCTGGCCGCCATGGACCGGGCCGCCGGGATGGGCCGGGGCCGCCTCTCCCCCCAGGCGGTGGAGAGCCTCTATGGCCGCAGCTACCGCATGTCCGCCAGCCGCATCGACAAGGTCAACGCATGCCACTTCGCCTACTTCATGGAGTACGGCCTCCGGGCAAAGGAGCGGACCCCGGCGGACTTTGACGCCGCCCAGGTGGGAACCTTCCTCCACTACGTGCTGGAGCACGTCACCCGGGAGGCCGTGGGCCGGGGAGGCTTCGCCGCCCTGGACGAGGGGCAGCGCCGGGCCCTGGTCCGCGCCGTTATCGACCGGTACATGGCCGCCGCCATCCCGGGCTTCGAGGGCCGGGAGAAGCGGTTTCAGTACCTCTTCCGCCGCCTGGGCAAGACCGTCACCGCCATCGTGGACAACGTGGCGGAGGAGCTGGAGGGCTCGGACTTCGTGCCCATGGCCTTCGAACTGGAGTTTCGGGAGGGCGGCGACCTGCCGGCCATCTCCTTCCACGCCCCCGGCGGGGACCTGACGGTGGTGGGGAAGGTGGACCGGGTGGACGGCTGGCTGCGGGACGGCAAGCTGTACCTGCGGGTGGTGGACTACAAATCCGGGAAAAAGGCCTTTGACCTCAGCGACGTCCAGCACGGGCTGAATATCCAGATGCTCCTCTACCTCTTCGCCCTCCAGCGGGAGGGGCGGGCCCTCTTCGGGGACCGGGAGATCGTGCCGGCGGGGGTGCTGTACCTCCCCGCACGGGACGTGCTGGTCAATGCCCCCCGGGGCGTGGACCAGGAGAAGCTCCGCGCCGCCCTGGACAAGGAGCTGCGGCGCAGCGGCCTGGTGCTCTCCCAGCCGGAGGTCCTCCGGGCCATGGAGCACAGCGCCCTGGAGGAGCCTAGGTTCCTGCCCCTGGCCCTGGGCCGGGACGGCGGGATCACCAAGGGCGTGGCCACGGCGGCGGAGCTGGGGAAGCTGGGGAAATATGTGGACAGGCTGCTGGAGAAGATCGCCCGGGAGCTGGGGGAGGGGAACATCGACGCCGACCCCTGGGGCCGCAGCGAGAACGACAGCGCCTGCACCTACTGCGCCTTCGCCTCCGCCTGTCACTTCATGCAGGGGGACGAGGGGGACCACATGGAGCTGATCCGCCCGGTGAAGCCGGAGGACTTCTGGCGGCATGTGGACCATGTGATCGGAGAGGAGGATCGGACATGAGCGTGGAGCTGACAAGGGACCAGCAGGCGGTGGTGGACAATGAGGGGGGGAGCCTCCTGGTCTCCGCCGCCGCCGGCAGCGGCAAGACCCGCGTGCTGGTGGACCGTCTCCTCCGCCGGGTACTGGGCCCGGAGAGGGCCGATGTGGACGACTTCCTCATCATCACCTACACCCGGGCCGCCGCCGCCGAGCTCCGGGAGCGGATTGCCCGGGAGCTGGCCGCCCGGATGGCCGACCGCCCCGGGGACCGGCACCTCCAGCGCCAGCTGACGCTGGTCTACCAGGCGGACATCAAGACCATCGACGCCTTCTGTACCGCCCTGGTCCGGGAGAACGTCCATCTGCTGGACTTCGGCGGGGAGCGGGGGCTGACGGCGGACTTCCGGGTGCTGGACGAGGGGGAGGCCGCCCTCCTGCGGCGGCGGGTCCTGCCGAGGGTGCTGGAGGAGTTCTACGCCGGGCTGACCCCCGGCGGGGCCCAGCTGGCGGACGCCTTCGGCTTCGGCCGGGACGACAGCCGCCTGGAGGACCTGGTGCTGGATCTCCACGCTAAGATCCAGAGCCACGCCTACCCGGAGCGGTGGCTGGCGGAGCAGCGGGAGAGCTGGGCCGGCCTTCCGGAGGACGTGGGGGAGACGGCCTATGGCCGGGAGCTTCTCGCCGCCGTGGCCCGGAAGGCCCGGCACTGGGCGGCCCTCCTGGCCGAGGGCCTGGACCGGATGACCGGGGACGAGGCCATCGGGAAGGCCTATGGCCCAGCTTTTCAGCAGGGGGCCGGGATGCTCCGGGAGCTGGCGGAGGCCGCTGAGATCGGCTGGGACCGGGCGGGGGCCGTCCCTCTGGACTGGCCCCGGCTGGGGGCGGCGCGGAAGTGCCAGTCCCCGGAGCTGAAGGACCGGCTGAAGAGCCTGTGGGCCCGGTGCAAGAAGGAGATGGACGCCGCCCGGTCCATCCTGGACGTGTCCGCCGCCGAGGCGGCGGAGGACCTGCGCCGGTCCGCCCCGGCCATGGAGGCCCTGCTGGACCTGACCATGGCCTTCGACCGGGCCTGCCGCCGGGAGAAGCTGCGGCGGAACGCCACGGATTTCGCAGACCAGGAGCACTACGCCGTCCGCCTCCTCCTGGGAGAGGACGGGACCCCCACCGAGCTGGCCGACACCGTGTCCCAGCGGTACCGGGAGGTGATGGTGGACGAGTACCAGGACACCAACCAGGTGCAGAACTGCGTCTTCTCCGCCATCTCCCACGGCGGGCGGACCCTCTTCGCCGTGGGGGACGTGAAGCAGTCCATCTACCGCTTCCGCCTGGCGGACCCGGCCATCTTCCTGGAGAAGTACGAGACCTATCCCCTGGCGGACCAGGCGGAGGAGGGCCAGCCCCGGAAGATCCTCCTCAGCCAGAACTTCCGCTCCCGCCAGCCGGTGCTGGACGGGGTGAACTTTATCTTTCAGGCCATCATGTCCCGGGAAATGGGGGAGATGGACTACGGGGAAGGGGAGCGGCTCCACTTCGGCGCCGCCTTCCTGCCTCCCCGGGAGGACTGCCAGACGGAGTTTCACCTGCTGACCTTCCCACAGGGCCGGGGGGAGGAGGACGTCCCCCTCAGCCGTCCCCTGGCGGAGGCCCGGTTCGTGGCGGAGCGCGTCCGGCGGCTGCTGGACGAGGGCTACCCCGTCACCGACGGCGATACCGGACAGCTCCGACCCTGCCGCCCGGAGGACATCGTGGTGCTTCTGCGGTCCCCGGGCCCCCGGCTGCGCCACTATGCCCGGGCCCTGGCGGAGCGGGGCATCCCCTGCGGCACCCAGGAGAGCGAGGACTTCTTCTCCACCATGGAGGTGGCGGTGGTTTACGCCCTGCTCCAGATTCTGGACAACCCCCGGCAGGACGTGCCCCTCATCGCCGTTCTCCGCTCGCCCCTCTTCGGCTTCACTCCCGACGACCTGGCCCTCATCCGGGGCCGCCACAGCGCCGGGGACTTCTGCGAGGCCCTGGAGGCCAGCGATGACCCGCGGAGCCGGGACTTCCTGGAGCGCCTGGCGGCTCTCCGCTCCCGGGCCCGGGACATGAGCGTCCACCGCCTGATCTGGCGGCTGTACAACGAACTGAACGTCCTGGGGGTGTTCGGGGCAATGGCCGGCGGGGAGGTGCGGCGGGAGAACCTCATCGCCCTGGCGGAGCACGCCCGGGCCTTCGAGTCCGCGGGATACAAGGGCCTCTTCGCCTTTGTCAGCCACCTCCGCTTCCTGCTGGAGAATGGGGAGCAGCCCACCATGGCCTCCGGCGCCGCCGCCGGGGTCCAGATTATGTCCATCCACCGGTCCAAGGGCCTGGAGTTCCCCATTGTCATTCTGGCGGACCTGAACAAGCCCTTCAACCGCACGGACCTCCAGACCCCGGTGCTGGTCCACCCCAAGCTGGGATTGGGGCCACTGTACATCGACCTGGACCGGCACATCCGCTACCCCACCGCCGCCCGGGAGGCGGTGTCCGCCCGCCTGAGCCGGGAGATGCGGTCCGAGGAGATGCGGCTGCTGTACGTGGCCATGACCCGGGCCCAGGAGAAGCTGATCCTGGTAGCCTCCCTGGCCTCGGCGGAGAAAAAGCTGGGGGACTTGAACGCCCTCAGCGCCCTGCCGGTGCCCCCGGAGACGGTGGACGGGTGCCGGTCCATGGCGGAGTGGGTGCTGCTGCCCCTGCTGCGGCGGCGGGAGGCGGAGTGCCTCCGCGCTCTGGCGGGGGCGGAGCCGGGGGATTTCGCCCCCACCGGGGACAGCCCCTGGCAGGTCTCCTGCCGCGACGGCCTGGACTACGCCCAGCCCCCGGCGGCAGGGGAGCGGGAGGCGTTAGAGACCCCGGAGGCCCGGGAGCCCGACTTTGATCCCGCCGCTCTGGACTTTACCTATCCCCATCAAAATGCCGCCCTGACCCCGGCCAAGCTCACCGCCACCCAGCTCAAGGGCCGGGAGAAGGACCAGGAGATCGCGGAGAACACCGCCCGGCCCTACGTCCGCTCCACCTTCGCCCCGCCCCGGTTCCTGGCGGGAAAGGAGCCCCTCACCGCCGACCAGCGGGGCACCGCCATCCACCTGGTCATGGAGCACCTGCCCCTGGACGGCGACCCGGCGGACACGGTGGCGGACCTGCTGGCCCGGCGGCTGCTGACGCCCGAGCAGGCCCAGGCGGTGGACATCCCCGCCATCCGCCGATTCCTGGCCTCGTCCCTGGCGGAGGAGCTGCGGGGAGCGGAGAACACCGCCCGGCCCTACGTCCGCTCCACCTTCGCCCCGCCCCGGTTCCTGGCGGGAAAGGAGCCCCTCACCGCCGACCAGCGGGGCACCGCCATCCACCTGGTCATGGAGCACCTGCCCCTGGACGGCGACCCGGCGGACACGGTGGCGGACCTGCTGGCCCGGCGGCTGCTGACGCCCGAGCAGGCCCAGGCGGTGGACATCCCCGCCATCCGCCGATTCCTGGCCTCGTCCCTGGCGGAGGAGCTGCGGGGAGCGGACCGTGTGGAGCGGGAGTTCCGCTTCAGCCTCCTGGTCCCCGCCGGGGACTACTACCGGGATATGGCGGAGGAGGACCGGGTCCTTCTCCAGGGCGTGGTGGACCTCTTCGCCGTCACGGCGGAGGGGATCACCGTGGTGGACTTCAAGACCGACTACGTGACGGAGGAGACCCTTCCAGCGAAGGCGGACTACTACCGCCCCCAGCTGGCGGCCTACAGCGCCGCCCTGGAGCGGATCATGGAAAAACCGGTGGTCCGCCGGGTGCTGTGGTTCTTCCGCACCGGACAAGCGGTGGAGGTGTAAGATGTGGGGGCTTTGCCCCCTCGAAATCCCCTTTTTATATGAACAAAAAAGTAGACACTCACACTTTTGTGGGTGTCTACTTTCGTTTTGCAGCTGCGCTTTCTCTTGAGCAAGCTCCCTCTCTTTGTTCTTCCCACAACTACCGGGGAAGGCTTGACGGGACCTACCCGTTTTTCCGCAGGGTGAGGATATTCTTCCCATCCCGGTACTCATACTGGATCTCGTCCATCAGTTTTTTCGCCATGAGGATGCCCAGGCCGCCCAGCTGCCGCGCCTCCGCGTCCAGGGTCACATCCGGGTCCTCCCGGTCCAGGGGGTTGAAGGGCCGTCCCCGGTCGGCAAAGCCCACGACGATCTGGAATGGGTCGCCACCCGCCTCACAGCGGACGCTGGCCTCCCCCGCCTCCGGGTGGTAGGCGTAGCGGGCGATGTTGACAAAGATCTCCTCCACCGCCATATCCACCTGGGTCATCAGCTTCATGGAACAGCCTGCCCGCTCCATCTCGCCATCCACAAAGGCGAGAACGTCATTCAGGCTGTCCAGGTCCGCCGCTACGGTAATCTCAGCCATGTCCATCCCTCCCGGTCGTCTTGTTGATCTGAATCAGCAGCATGGTGATGTCGTCCGCCTGCTCCGCCCCGGCGGCAAAGCCAGCAATATCACGGTGCAGGAGCGCCAGCTGCTCCTCCAGGGGTTTGCCCTCCAGCGCCGCCCCGTTGAAGAAGGCCTGGAGCCGCGTCTCGGAGTACAGGGCGTTCTCCGGGTTCAGCGCCTCGGTGACGCCGTCGGTATAGAGGAAGACCCGGTCCCCCGGGCGGAGAACGATCTCCTGCTGCCGGTAAGACATATTCTCCATCCCCGCCAGGACGAAGCCGCGTTTGCTGGGCAGCCAGTCATAGGGCCGTCCCCCCAGGGCGGCCAGAGGCGGGTTGTGTCCGGCGTTGACGTAAGTGAAGCGCCCGGTGGGGAGCTCCAGAATGCCCAGAAAGGCTGTGACAAACATGCCCGCCTCGTTGTTCTCGCACAGCTGATTGTTGACCACCTCGAAGACCCGGTCGGGCTCCATGCCGGTCTGGGCGTGGTTCTTGATAAGGGTCTTGGCGATCACCATGAACAGCGCCGCCGGCACCCCTTTGCCCGACACGTCGGCGATGACCACCGCCAGGTGGTCCCGGTCCACCAGGAAGAAGTCGTAGAAATCGCCGCCCACCTCCCTGGCGGGGGTCATGGTGGCGTAGATATCGAACTCATCCCGCTCCGGAAAAGGGGGGAAGATCCGGGGCAGCATGTCCGCCTGGATCTGGGTGGCCACGTTCAGCTCCGCGCCGATGCGCTCCTTCTCCGCGGTGACGGCGGTGAGGTTTTCCACATATTGTACGATGTCCGTCTCCATCTTTCCGATGGCCCGGGCCAGGGCGCCGATCTCGTCCTTCTTCCGGACCTGCTCAAGCAAATCCAGCCGGGCCACGCTGTCCTCGGCGAAGCGCCGGGCCTCTCCGGCGATGGTGAGGATGGGGGAGACCACCTCCCTGCGGAGAAAGCCGATGTAGGCCAGAAGGAACAGGGCCACCGCCAGCACTGTGATCCCCATGACGTTCCACACATAGGTCCTCCGGGCGTTCTCCAGGGCCGTCATAGCCTTCTCCACCCCCAGGAGCGCCACGATCTTCCCGGAGGAGTCTGCCACGGGGATGGCGGCGGTGGTGTGGGCGCCGGAGGCCTGGGTGTAGGAGTAGAAGTAGACCGCGCTGCGCTCCCCGGTGGTCATCATCCGCTCCACCTCCTCCTGGTAGGCCGGGTCCATGTCCTGGGCGGTATAGCCCAGGGCATAGCGGGTGAAGCCGGTGTCCGGATGCACCGCGTCAAAGATATAGGTGCTGGTGGTGTAGTCGTTGGAGAGCCGGGTCACATAGATGAGGTAACTGTTGGTAGAGACCACCAGAGCGTCCAGCCGGTCCTGAATTTCCAGATATGCCTCGTCGATCTCCCCGGTCTCCAGATAGTGCTCCAGCCGGTCCGGGTCCAGGTAGGTCTTGGCGGTCTCAGCGATCTCGTAGGCGGAGCGGTTGTATTCGTCCTCCAGCACGGCGGTGAACTCCAGGTAGCCCATATAGCTGATGGCGGCGCACAGCAGCACGCTCAGCAGCAGTACACTGGTGATGAGCTTTATGGAGAGCCCTGAGATCTTCTCTTTCATCTTTCCCCCATTCCCTCAAATTCAGCCGCCGCGGCGGCAAAGAAGCGCCGGCTCTCCTCGTCCCGCAGAAGCTGCACGGGCTTGTACTGGACCATAGTCCGGCCCCGGCGGGCCAGGGCCGCCTCATAGCGCTGAAAGGTGCCGGGAGGCAGGAAGCGGACGCGGGGCGGGGCGATATCCCCCATGGCCCGGCAGCCCTGATAGCCCAGGCTCACCTCCCGCAGGCATTGGTCCAGCAGCGGTCCGGCATTTTCCAGGCGGGGACACTCCATATAAAACAGGTACCGGCCCGGCCGGAGGGAGTAATCCTCCTGGGCGCAGAAGCCTGGGGAGAGGCCCGTACGCTTCTGGAACCGCTCCATGGCATCCCGCAGCTGCTCGGTGTTCAGCTTCTCGTCTGCCACATTCAGAGCCTGACCCCGCCGGTAGCAGAAGCGGATCACCGGGGCCTGCCCGAAGAAATCCACCACCTCCAGCACATCCCGCATCCGGTAGCGGTAGAGGCCGGAGTGGTTGGTAAAGACCAGCTCGTAGCGCCTGCCCGCCTCCACCTGCTCTATGGTCCGGGGAGGCCCCGCTTCCCCGGGGACAGGCAGGAATTCGAAGAAGCCCGCCTCCGGCAGCAGAATGTAGGCGTCCGGCACCCCCACCCCCGCCGCGATGCTGAGGAAGCCCTCCGAGGCGCCGTAGATGAAGTGATGGATGGGCACGGAAGGGGCGTAGCGCTCCATGGCCCGGGTGTAGACGGGGAAGTTCTCTCCGCCGATGCCCAGAATGTACTGGAGCCCCGGCCAGATCCGCCGCACCATATTCTCCGGCTGGACGTCCGCCTGGAGAGCCCGCAGCTCCGCCGCCCGCCGGGGGTCCGGGGGCAGCCAGGAGCGGAGCTTCTCCCGCCAGGGCGCGGAGAGGGGCACGCTCTCGTCCACGGCGCCACGCTCCATATCCCGCAGCAACAGCTCCCAGTGCGCCCGGATATAGTCCAGAACACTCACTGCCCGGTGGAGGAAGACGCTGTGGATGGCGGTGAGCTTCCGCTCCGCCAGGGCGAAGCGGACCTTTATATAGGTCAGGTCCTCCACCCGCTCCGGGAAGAGGACCTCCTTGGGGACGCAGTAGTCGGAGGCGTCAAAGCCCCCGTCCCGGTCCAGCCACTGGTACAGGGAGGCGGAGCGGACGCCGCACATCTGTCCCCCGGGCAGGTATGTCCTGGCGAACTCCCCTACCTGGAAGATCTTGCCGAAGAGGTCCTCCGGCGGTGTCTGCGGGAAGTGCTCCCGCACCATGCCGTATACGCCCCAGTGAATGCAGTCACGGTGGACAGCCATATCTGCCGCCGTCACGGGGACGTATTTGGGGGTGCCGGTGCTGCCGGAGGTGATGGCGAAGTAGACCGGCTCCTCCGCCGTCAGCTGGCGGGGGCTGCCGGAGAGCAGTGCCTGGATGTAGGGTTCATAGTCCTGGTAACAGGAGAGGGGGACCTGCCGCTGAAAGTCCGCCAGGGAGCGGATGTGGGAAAAGTCATAGCGCGCCCCGTATTCCGCTGCGGCATTTTGCCGCAAGATGGCCTGCAGCTGCTCCCGCTGGATCTGCCGGGCGCTGGCCGTGGTCCGCCGCAGCCTGGACATGGCCGCCGCGCCCGGCGAAATATAGTCCGTCTTCATGGTCTGTCCTCCTGTCCCTCAGAGAAAAAGCTGGACCGCCTCCGTATCAGACGATGGACAGGATGTCCACAAAACCTGTGATCTCAAAGACCTCCATAATGGTCTCATTGACGTGGCGGATGGTCATTTTTCCCTGCTTGCTCATGGCCTTCTGGGCGGCCAGCAGCACCCGCAGGCCTGCGGAGGAGATGTACTCCAAGCCGGAAAAATCCAGGTCCAGCTCCGTAACGCCGGAGAGAGAGGCTTTGAGCTCCGCCTCCAGCTGAGGGGCGGTGTTGGTGTCCAGGCGCCCCTCCAGGGTGATGTACAGCGTACCGTCAGACGCATTTTTTGTGATGGTCATGGCAGTTACCTCCCCAAAGTTTTCCCGTCTCCCCCGCAGGGGAGAGCAGTGGTGAGAATATGAATTGACAGGCGGGGCGCGCCGGCTACTCCGGGGCGCCTGCGCCAGGGATAGAGGAATCCCCCTTATCTTACCATTCGGAAGGGGAGAGGGGCGCGAACCTTACAAAATTGTAAAGTAAGCAACAGGGCACAACTGGTATGCTATATTTTTGTTGTCGTATCGTCGATTGCTCCCGGAGCGCGGTGAGCAATCGGTCCGACCCGGTCAAAATCACCTGTGATGGCTTCGGTCCGGCATGATGCTGACAGAGAGGACGCCCCCTTTGACTGGATACCTGGAGAGGAGTGAGCGGTATGAAAATTGACAGAACCTGGAGAAAGCGGGGCCTCGTCGCGCTGCTGTGCGCGCTGTGCCTGACGCTGGCCGCCTGCGGCGGCGGGGCGGAGGGCACGGACGGGGCGGGCAGTGGGATCATTGACTTAAATACCCCGGATGCCATCATCGCCGCCGAGGTGGGTACCACCACTGAGAGCGACGCCCGCAGCGCCTATCCGGACGCCCAGATCGTATATGTAAACAGCGCCACCGACGGCCTCCTGGCCGTCACCTCCGGCAAGGCCGACGCCTATGCCATGAACCTGACGGCCTACGAGAGCAGCGTGGAGCCCCAGCGCAGCGACGTGACCCTCCACCCCGACGGCGTGGTGGGGGAGGGGGGCGACGTGGCGGTGGGCATCAGCCCGGTGACGGACTTGCCCAACGCGGCGGAGCTCATCAACGGATTTATCGCCGAGATCCAGGCTGACGGAACCCTGGAGGACATGAACCGCCGCTGGGAGACGGAGCACGACTACACCATGCCGGACATCCCCGCGCCGGAGGATCCGGAGTTTACCATCACGGTGGGCACCACCGGCGCCGCGGAGCCCTACTCCTTCTATCAGGACAACGAGCTGGTGGGCTTCGACCTGGAGCTCATGTACCGCTTCGCCCTGTGGTGCAACGCGGAGCTGGTCATCGAGGTGTACGACTGGTACGGCATCATGCCCGCCTGCACCTCGGGCAAGGTGGACTACATCATGTCCAACCTCTTCGCCACGGAGGAGCGGCGGGAGGCCATGGACTTCTCCGACCCCTACAAGACGGTGCGGACCGTCATGGTGGTGGCCAGTACGGAGGCCCAGGCGTCGGAGGGCTTCCTGGACGGTGTGATCGACAGCTTTGAAAAGACATTCATCCGGGAAAACCGCTGGCAGATGATCCTCAGCGGTCTGCTGGTGACCCTGGAGATCTCTCTGCTGTCCGGACTTTTTGGGACGGCGCTGGGCTTTGGCCTGTGCCTGGTGCTGCGCAGCCGGCGCAGGGCGGTATCCGGGGCGGCACGGCTCTTCTGCCGGATCATGGAGGGCGTGCCCAACCTGGTGGTGCTCCTCATCGTGAACTTCGTCATCTTCGCCTCCTCCGACATCGACCCGGTGGCGGTGGCGGTGATCTCCTTCTCAGTGATCTTCGCCGTGTCTGTGGCCGGCACCCTGAACACCGGGATCCAGGCGGTGAACAGCGGCCAGTGGGAGGCGGCGTCGGCTCTTGGCTTCAGCCGGGCCGCCAGCTTCCTCCACGTGGTTCTGCCCCAGGCCGTCCGCCACGTGCTGCCCATCTATAAGAGCGAGGTGGTGGCCATGATCAAGATGACCTCCATCGTGGGCTACATCTCCATCCAGGACCTGGCCCGGGCGGGGGACCTGATCCGCAGCCGCACCTTCGAGGCCTTCTTCCCCCTGATCGCCACGGCCGTCATTTACTTCGCCATCTCCTCCGCCGCGGCGGAGGCCATCGGAAAAATCGAGCTGAGCATCGACCCCCGACGCCGTCCCCGGCGGCTGCCCAAGGGCGTGACCGGGACGGAAAGTCCAACCATTCCGGCTGCCCCGCCCAGAACATTTGAGGAGGGCGAGCTCATCCGCATTGAGCATCTGAAGAAGGCGTTCCCCAACGTCACCCCTCTGACGGACGTGAACACCTCCATCCACCGGGGGGAGGTCATCACCATCATTGGCCCCTCCGGCACCGGCAAGTCCACCCTCCTGCGCTGCGTCAACCGGCTGGAGACCCCGACGGCGGGCGCGATCTTAGTCCACGGGGAGAACATCTGCGACAAAAAGGCGGACCTCAGCGCCCTTCGCCGCCGCATGGGGATGGTGTTCCAGCAGTTCAACCTCTTTGACCACCTGACCATCATTGAGAACCTCATGCTGGCCCCCACCCTGATTCGGAAGGTGCCCCGGCAGGAGGCCTATGAGAGGGCCATGGGCCTTCTGAAAGCCGTGGGCATGTCGGAAAAGGCTCTCAGCTACCCTGATGAGCTCTCCGGCGGCCAGAAGCAGCGGGCGGCCATCGCCAGGACCCTGGCCATGGAGCCGGAGATCGTCCTCTTCGACGAGCCCACCAGCGCCCTGGACCCCACCATGGTGGGGGAGGTCCTTACGGTCATCCGGCAGCTGGCGGCCCAGGGGCTCACCATGATGATCGTCACCCACGAGATGAAGTTCGCGCGGGATGTATCCACCCGGGTGTTCTACATGGACCAGGGCGTGATCTACGAGGACGGCACCCCGGAGGAGATCTTTGAGCACCCCCGGAAGGACCGTACCCGGGCCTTTGTCCAGCGGCTGAAGGTCCTCTCCCTTACCATCGCCAGCCCGGACTACGACTTTATTGCCGTCACCGAGCAGCTCCAGCAGTTCGGCGAAAAGCAGCTCATGCCCTGCCGCCAGCTGGACAATATGCGACGTGCCTTCGAGGAGATCTGTGCCACCAACGTGATCCCCCGCAGCGCTGGCGACTACGAAGTGCACGTCACCGCCGAGTATTCCGAGGAGACGGGCAAGGCCCGGATGCGCTTCACCTGGGGCGGCGCGCCCTTTAATCCCCTGGAGGAGGGCGACGAGCTCTCCGTGAAACTTCTGCGGGGCTACATCTCTGAGACAGAGTACCGGTATGAAAACCAGGAGAACGACCTGACCGTGACTCTGTAAAAACCGCAAATGCTGACGGTAAAGCGGTTTCCGGCACTTGTCCATCCCCCATGATAGCGGGCAAAAAGCCGTCAGTCCCCCTGTCTGCCGGTCGGTTGACAGCACAGCTCCTGTCAACTATACTGAAGCGTGAAAAGGAGGGACGCCCGATGACGTTTCAGGAGGCTTTTCCTGTCTGGAACAAACTCCATTCCGGCCAGCAGGATCTGATCCTTAGCAATCTGCGCTTTCAAGCGGTAAAAAAGGGGACCATGCTCCACAATGGGGACACGGAGTGTACCGGATTGCTTCTGGTGAAGTCCGGGCAGCTCCGGGCCTATATTCTCTCTGATGAGGGCCGGGAGATCACCCTCTACCGCCTGTTTGACAGGGATCTGTGCCTGTTTTCCGCATCCTGCATCATGCGCTCCATTCAGTTTGAAGTGTCTATCGAGGCGGAGAAGGATACGGACCTCTGGGTCATACCGGCAGCGGTCTATCAGCGGATCATGGAAGAATCCGCGCCCGTGTCAAACTACACCAACGAATTGATGGCCAGCCGCTTTTCAGAGGTCATGTGGCTGATGGAACAGGTCATGTGGAAGAGCCTGGATAAGCGGGTGGCGGCCTTTCTGCTGGAGGAGGCAGCTATCGAGGGTACCAGCGAGCTGAAGCTCACCCATGAGACCATTGCCAACCACCTGGGCACCCATCGGGAGGTGATCACCCGGATGCTGCGCTATTTTCAGAGCGAGGGCATGGTGAAATTGTCCCGCGGCGCCGTAGCCATCCTGGACGAGAGGAAACTGGAGGCCCTTCGGGAGTAGGGAGATCCTTGCTCCGGCAAGCACCGGAGCAAATGCGCGGCAGGCCCAGCCGGGGAGCAGAGTGAGGAAGCGCTCTCGAAATCGGCGGAGCAATACAGGCAAAGCCCTCGGGCCGGCTATTTAGCCGGCCCGAGGGCTTCTGTTTTGTAAAGGCTTCTGCTGATCCACCCCAGGTTTCGCAGGTTATCGCTTATCCATGCCGCAGGCGGTGGCCGATTCTGTGAGGCAGCGGTCGTTCATCACCGCGTCGTAGAAGCGGAAGCCGCCGGAGAAATTGTAGCAGTCAAAGCCGTTTCCGGCCAGGATGCGGCAGGCGATATAGCTGCGCAGGCCGCTCTGACAGATGACATACACCGGCTTGCCCCTGTCCAGCTCGCCCAGCCGCTCCCGCAGCTCGTCAACCGGGATGTTGACGAAGCCGTCAATGTGCCCCCGGGCAAACTCTCCCGCCGTGCGGACGTCCAGCAGCGTTACACTGCCGTCCCGGGTGAGAGTGTCCGCGTCCGCCAGATGCCACTGCTTCAGGATGCCATGGGCGATGTTCTCGATCATGAAGCCGGCCATGTTGACCGGGTCCTTGGCGGAGGAGTAGGGCGGCGCGTAGGCCAGGTCCAGGTCCTTCAGCTCCGTGGCCTTCAGCCCCGCCCGGAGGGCGGTGGCAAGCACGTCGATGCGCTTGTCCACGCCCTCGTATCCCATGATCTGGGCGCCCAGCAGGCGGTAGGTCCCTCGCTCGAAGACCACCTTCATGGTCATGACCTTGCCGCCGGGATAGTAGCCCGCGTGGCTCATAGGGGAGAGAACGACGCTGTCCGCGTCCAGTCCCGCCTCTTTGGCGGCGGTCTCGCTGATCCCGGTGACGGCGGCGGTCAGGCCAAACACCTTGAGGATGGAGCTCCCTTGGGAGCCGGCATACCGGCTGTCGCCGCCGCAGATGTTGTCCGCCGCGACACGGCCCTGCTTGTTGGCGGGACCGGCCAGGGAGAGTAGAGCGTCCTGCCCGGTGACGAAGTGCCTCACCTGTACCGCGTCGCCTACGGCGTAAATGTCCGGAACGGAGGTTTCCATCCGGTCATTGACCACGATGCTGTTTCTGACGCCCAGCTCCAGGCCGGCGCCTCTGGCGAGCTCCGTGTCAGGAGAAACGCCGATGGCCAGCACCACCATGTCGGCGTGGAGGGAGGCTCCATCCTTCAGCAGCACATCCACGCCGCCGTCCCTTTCCGCGAAGCCCTCCACAAAGTGGCCCAGCGCCAGCTTGACGCCGTGCCCGCGCATCTCACTGTGAAGGAACGAGGCCATGTCCGGGTCAAAGGGATTCATCAGATGCGTAAGGCTCTGGACAATGGTGACCTCCATCCCCAGCTCCCGCAGGTTCTCCGCCAGCTCCACGCTGATGAAGCCGCCGCCCGCCAGCACGGCGGACCGGGGACGGTGCCGGTTGATGTACTCCTTGATGCGGAGGGTGTCCTCTACGGTGCGCAGGGTGAACAGCTTACGGATGCCGATGCCCGGGAGCCGCGGCTGAGCGGGCTTGGCGCCGGGGGAGAGGAGCAGCTTGTCATAGCTCTCCTCAAATTCCTCCCCGGTCTCCAGATTTGTCACGGAGACCACCTTTTTTTCCGGATGGATGGCAGTGACCTCGTGGCGCACCTTCATGCTGATCCGGAAGCGGGAGAAAAAGCTCTCCGGCGTCTGGAGCGTCAGCTCCTCGGGATCGGTGATCACGCCTCCGATGTAGTATGGCAGGCCGCAGTTGGCGTAAGAGACGTACCCGGACCGCTCAAAGACCACGATCTCCCCCTGTTCGTCCAGCCTGCGGATACGGGCCGCGGCGGTAGCGCCGCCCGCCACGCCGCCTACGATGACAACCTTCATATCAATGCTCTACCTTCCCTGTATAGGCGGCGATGCCGCCGATATTTTTGACGTCGGTGTATCCCATGCGCCGCAACGCGCCGGCTGCCTGGCTGCTTCTGGCCCCGCTGTGACAGTAGACAAACAGGGGAGTGTCCAGGTGATTTACCAGGCTCGCCACCTTGTCAAGAGCCTGGAGAGGCACGTTTTTGCTGCTGGGAATATGGCCCTCCCGGTACTCCTGGGGTGTGCGGACATCCAGCAGAACGGCCCCGGGAGTGGCCTGATAGTCTTTCACGCCCTGACCGATGTCGGGGCCTTTCAGGAAATCGAAGAATCCCATACCCACACCCACCTCACAGCATGGCAAGGATCTGGCTCTTGGGCCTTGCGCCCACCATCCGGTTGACGATCTTGCCGTTTTTCATCACGACCAGACTGGGGATGCTCATGACACGGAACTGCGCGGCCAGCTCCCGCTGCTCCTCCACATTGACCTTGCCGACCTTGATATCGCCGCGCTCAGCCGAGATCTCGTCGATAATGGGGCTGACCATCCGGCAGGGACCGCACCAGCTTGCCCAGAAGTCGAGCAGGACAGGCTTCTCGGAGTTCACGACTTCCTCTTGGAAATTGTTCACTGTAATATTGACAACTGACATGGTTTCACCCTTGTATGACATGCACTTGGCGGAAGCCAGTGCGATCATACGCTCCTTTCTTCATTTTATTTGGCTGATACTGCAGGCGGCCTGCTCAGCTGTTTCGTGCCTTGCCTCAGTGGCCGCCTGGATCGCCTTGCTTGATGGTTTTATTATAGCGGGCATTTTCTGCGAGTTCCGTGATGTTGTCACGAAGAGCCGCTCTTTAAAATCAACGAACGCTTGAATTTCTCCAAGAAAGCGTCGGTTGAATACAAGCAATGGTGGATGTATAATACAAGTAATAGTTGATAAAGGAGGAAACAACATGAGCGAGTCGCTGCTGTGCGGACAGATCGCGAGGTACCGGAAGGCGGCAGGGATGACCCAGGAGGAGCTAGGGCGGGCCGTGGGGGTCAGCACCCAGGCGGTGAGCCGCTGGGAGTGCGGCGGCACACCGGACGTAGCCCTGCTGCCGGCCATCGCCGACCGGCTGGGGGTATCCATCGACGCCCTGTTCGGACGGGACGGGGACGCCCCCCAGGATATGGACCGGCAGTTTAGCCAGTGGCTCCAGGCCATCCCCAAGGATGACCGGATGATGCAGATCTTCCGCCTGCTGGGCACCCATTTGCTGCCCATATATGTGGACCCCAACGCCCTGCTGTTCAGCGAAGGGCAGCAGACTGTGGCGGAGACCTGCTATATGCGCGGCGTTACGCCGGATGGTTCCCTCACCTGGCTCCGCTCCCAATATGTTACGGAGGAGGGGATGGTTCTGAGTATCATCACCGAGGATTTCCCCCTGTACCTGCTGCTGCCCGAGCCGCCGGAGGGCTACGAGGTCCACTTCGCCGCTAACGATGACTACCGGAAGCTGTTCGCCGTGCTGTCCCAAGAGGGGTGCCTGGAGCTGCTGCTCTTTCTTTATCACAAAAAATTCAGCTACTACACCCCCTCCGCCCTGGCCAAGCAGGCGGGCCTGCCTCTGGAACAGGTGGAGGGGCTGCTGCCCGGCTTGGTGGACTGCCATCTGCTGCGGGAGCGGTCTCTGGAGCTGGAGGACGGCCCAACGAAGGTGTACTGCGTCCACGACAACCATGGCCTGGTCCCCTTCCTCTACTTCGCCAGATGGTTCATGGAGGACGCCGACGCCTGGAGCTGCAGCTGGGAAGTCCGGGAACGGCCCATTCTGGAACTCACCGAGGAGCAAATACAGCAAAAAAAGGAGCGAAAACATGAAAAAGAACGCTGAAATCCGGGAATACACCAGATCGTTCTACCAGGGCAACCGGTTGAACTTTGCCTTGGCTTTGGTTCTCATCGTTCTGAATACCGGTGGGATGCTGTTCTTCTCCTGGGTGCTGGGGGAGGTGACCAACATCATGGCCGCCGGTGACCTGGACCGGCTGTGGCAGACCCTCGGCATCACCGTGGTTGCCCTGGTCCTCATCCTGACGGTGGAGCTGCTGATGTACTATTTCAAAACAAAATTCGTTCACAAGGCCCTGCGGCAGTACAAGGACCTGGCTTTTTCCCGGCTGTCGGAGAAGAGCATCAGCGCCTTCTCCCGGGAAAATACCAGCCGGTACCTGTCGGTCCTCACCAACGACGCCAACTCCATCGAGGAAAACTATCTCAACCGCTCGATCCTGCTGATATTCCAGGGGGCCATGTTCCTGGGCGGGCTGGTCATGATGTTGGTGCTCAGCTGGCAGCTGACCCTGATCACCATCATACTCAGCCTGATCCCCCTGACCTGCTCTCTGGTCATGGGAAAAGAGCTGGCCCGGCGGGAAGAGGTCATGAGCGACCAGAACGAGAATTTTGTGGCCCGGGTGAAGGACTTTCTCTCCGGCTTCTCTGTGATTAAGAGCTTCAAGGCCGAGGGGGAGGCCAACCGGCTGTTTCAGGCCTCCAACGCCGAGACGGAGCGGGTGAAGGAGCGCCGGCGGCTGTGGGATGCCATGCTCGCCTCTATCACCGCAATATGCGGCTCTGTTCTTCAGGTTGGTATTTTCTTTTACGGCGCTTGGCTGGCCATCCGGGGAGAGATCCAGATGGGCACGGTGCTCATTATCCTGAACCTGTGCAACTGCTTTACCCAGCCCATCCAGGTCGTCCCCCAGTACTGGGCCAGCCGGAAGGCCGCTCTGGCCCTGATCGAAAAGCTTGCCCGAATCACGAAGGAAAACGCCGGCCGCGCCGGCAAAGCCATCCCTCCGGTCCTGTCCGACGCCATTGCCCTGGACCATGTGGGCTTCAGCTACGACCCGGACAAGCCAGTGCTTCAGGACTTGTCCGTCCGATTTGAGGCGGGCAAGAGCTACGCTCTGGTGGGCCCCTCCGGGTCGGGCAAGTCCACCCTCCTGAACCTCCTCATGGGGGCCAGCCCGGACTACACCGGATCTATCGCCATCGACGGCCAGGAGCTGCGGGAGGTGGACACCGACAGCCTCTACGACCTGATGAGCCTCATCGGGCAGAACGTGTTCCTCTTTGACGATACCATCCGCCAAAACATCACCATGTTCCGGGATTTTCCCGATCAGGCTGTAGATCTGGCTGTCAAGCGTTCCGGCTTGACGAACCTTCTGGCGGAGAGGGGAGAGGAATATCGGTGTGGCGAGAACGGGGTAGAGCTGTCCGGCGGGGAGCGGCAGCGGGTGTCCATTGCCCGGGCCCTGCTCCGGGGCACGCCGGTGCTGATGCTGGATGAGGCCACCGCCTCCCTGGACAACCAGACCGCCTGCGAGGTCACCGACGCCATCCTGGGGCTGGAGGGCCTGACGCGGATCGTGGTGACCCACCGGCTGGAGCCCGGCCTCCTGGAGCGGTATGACGAGATCGTCGTTCTCCACGCGGGGAAGATCCAGGAGCGGGGGCGCTTCCAGGAGCTGATGGAGCAAAAGGGGTATTTCTATTCGCTCTATACCGTGAGCAGATAGTGGTTTTCCCTGAATGGATGCCATTCTATTTAGTACATTCTGGGGCTCCGCCCCGGGCCCCGAAGGTCCTGGGTCTCCCCGGCCCAGTCCCGGCCTACTTTTCCCTCGCCGGAAAAGTAGGCAATACCCATCCTGGGCACTTAAGG